>JAAUXT010072282.1_pt1 | contig 21057 bp, 26 predicted proteins | sample 7278171 | NCBI WGS metagenome assembly JAAUXT01 (sample SAMN14350112, study PRJNA611818) | marine sediment metagenome | isolation source: surface marine sediment (1.8m) | place: French Polynesia: Moorea | collected 2018-08 | reverse complement strand
CCCACCACCACGGCTTTCTCAGGGAAGAGCAAGGACAGTTTCCGCTTCCGCGACCATCAGGGTTCCCGCCTCGGACCGTCTGGTGGTAGTTGTTGGAGTTTGGACTTTGACTCTCAATTCTGGATCCACGAGAGAAATGACAAGTTGAAGAAGACCTCAAATTTCTTCTGGTTTGCTGGTGGTTCATGACAGCAAACAGAGCGAATTAATATTTTTCATCGGTGAATATACACCACATTCAACACTGCATGTGTTTACGCTTCACGCACAATCGTACACCTCTCGCATCTGTGACTTTTGGTGCCAAGTTTCTTGAATGGCAGTGCACTCGACTTTAGTTGCAATGGTTGTGAGTTCGTGCCTTGTCAAATTTTCTTGCTAACATGTGCACGCAGCGTGGAAGTTCCACGGATCGAACTGATTGGACAAGGTTTTAGAAACTGTTCACTGATCAGAAATGGGTGCGTGCAACGTGCGCCCAGATGATGTCGTGTTTCTGGCTCGAATCAACAAAAACATGGCAATCAAGTAAAATTGAAATAAGAATTGTTTTTGTTGCCATGGTCACTTCGAAACATTTACAGATTTTAAGTTGAAAGCGCTTCACCGACGAAAATAAACAAAATCAGACAACAATTGTGTTCATTGAAATGGCTTTTCTTGAACACCAATGTTCCACCAGTGCACGCAAAACCTCTGTTTCAGGACGCTTTGAGAAGCAATTCCAAACGTTGGTCCCAACCTTCATTTCAAGGAATTGTTTTGGACCTTGGGTTGCTCCAGCCCCAGTTTATTTTTGTCACTTGCTCCACGGCAAAAAAGCTGTGGCAAGGCCCTTCACTTTCCAGATACTCGTGTCGAGGGAATCTTGGACGGGGTGATTTCACAGTCGTCCCTGCACAATGCGACAAATTCATTGCTAGAAAGAAAGAAAGTGTTGAACATAGTGAGGAGCATTCCTCAGGTGTCAGGTCAACAGCACAGAATCAATCAGATAAATTTTGAAAGAAAGTAATAATGAGTTTTGTCACTGACAAACATTGGGCTTTTTGCCCCAAACCCAAAAATTCCTCACACAAGGACCACAGCTCAAGAATGCCTCATTTGATTTGCAGGATCTAAATACAAACATGATTGTCTCCACTCACACTTTGACATACTGGTCCAGAATGTGCCGCAAAATACTCCAAATAAATGCAAAAGGTCAAATTACAAACCCAGTTTTCAACAAAAGAACTGTTTGTTTTTAACTTTTACCCCACTTGACCTGAAAGGAAACAGTTTTTATGTTCAATGTACCCTTGGGCATTGTTCACAATCTTTATTTTACAACCCACATAATTTCCTCTAAGGCTCAAATCAAAGTTTCACCTGAAAACCAACACAAAATTACACAGAAACAAAACACACACGTTCCGAGAAAGTCCCTCCAAAACAATGAAAATCATCAATAAATGCCCTTCACCAAATATTGCTCCCTTCCAGGATACAGGACAAATCAGAAGGCCAAGTCCAAAAATTGTGAATCCGTAATTTTGTATCTTCAACACAAAAAATATACAAGACCTTGGGCATTGTTGGGGGCTAAAAACAGAACAAAGAGACCTTGAACCCACAATTTGCCTGTGATGCCTGAAGGTAAATCTCTGATTATAGTATACGTGAGGGTTCACCCACGCTGCAAAAATGGTTCCTGTGAAATCATACAATGACTTTTCGAGACCTTTGGTTGAGAAAAGAGTTGTATGATTGAACAGGAACCTTTTTTTGCAGTGGGTGAACTCACTTCAACCACAATCTTGAATTTTCGAGGCAACAACAACGATAACAACAATGACGACGGCAACAACAGACAAACCAATGTTCAAATATCTTCTTTTGCTTCGCATGAAAAGTAAACTTGTCAATGTAAACGTTGAAAAGCTCAAAACGTACTTCCAGTGGGCGTGTTCGTCGCGCAAATATTCATTTTCCAAGGTCTCACCAGACCCAAGTTGTCAGGTCCTCACCCCCCCCCCCCCGTTTATGAAGTGAAACAGAAACACGATCTCAATAAATGCACACAACACGCAGCGAGTGCGAACGACCGAAAACAAACCGTCAAGTGTCCTTGTATCACAGCCTTCTTCACCAATCTGCTGATGAGGTCTCGAAATGGCGGCACAATTGGAATGCTACAGTGAGTCAAAAGGGAAAACATACAAAGGTCCATGCCATCTCTTTTCTCAGAACTTGTACAGACTGAAGGCAAGAGAAAGCGATGTGATGGCAAATATCACAACATGGCGCGGCACGGTCGAGGAGACGCTAGTGGGACATTCCTTTTCTTCTTTCTCCCCAGTGTCTTCCTCTTCATAACCCTGCGTGGAATGTCAGCAATGAAGTTGCAGCCTCGCGAAGAGGATCTCAAGTGGGACAAAGACAGGTCTTTTTCGACTTCTGTTCAACTCACCTGAAAATGCCAATCACCACAGGTGGGGAAACCTTTGGGTGTCTTGGGCATGTCTGAGTACTCTCCAACTTGGACAATGAGTCCCATGCCAATCTCAGAGTGGAAATTGATGTGGCAGTGCAGAAACCAAAACCCTGTCTCAAGAAACAAGACATTTCATGTCAAAATTTTCTAAAACAGCTGAACAGCTGAGAGAGAGAGAGAGAGAGAGAGAGAGAGAGAGAGAGATGATTTGAAGAAGAACGCATCGTTTGCTTCAATTCTTTGGCCTTGGATCGGAACCTGCATGGAGCAGACAGCGTGAGCACCTGGGTTGGTGGCGTGGAAGCGGAGGATGGAGTACCCTCCGTCCGGCACCGTCACCGTGTCCTTCTCGATGGCCCGACTCAGCTTCCGGGGCAGCAGGCCGTCCCGGTCCATCTGCACCACCTGCTCCAGCGTCACTCCAGAGGCGTTCAGCTGTGAACAAGAAGCGCATGTGCAAGATCTCTGCAGGCCTTAAACGAGATTCCAACATGTCATGTCAATTCTGCGTGCATATCGAGAGTTGGTGAATCGTGCATGCAGCCTTGTATTAAGCCCTCATTGAAAGCCATTGGAAGCCATTTTGTTTGTCATGAGCAAGGTTCCTCGGTGCAGTGCCTGTCGTGTGTCGCTCTGCCTTTGCCCCAGTGATGTTGGGCTTGCTCATCACCCACAAACGTTTTTGTCGCTTTGTTCTTGTGTCCCTCTTGATCATTCAGGCATACCCTGTTCATGCCGACGACTCTGAAGGAATAGCCGTGCAAGTGGAACGGATGGTTGGCGTTGAACGTGAAGCCCTGTTCGATGACGATCAGCTCGGCTACCGCGCCGTACGGGATCTGCATGTGCAGACTTCCCGTGTGAGGTGCGGACATTTGAGGATTCGCAAGAACATGTCATCACGTTCATGTGACAGGAGATGCTTGAGTCAGACACTGCAGGGAACTGACAGAATGAAGGAATTCATTGCTGAGCACAAAATGACGTGTTGCGCACGAGCACGTCGAATTGAACCGGAAGTGTTTGCGAGTCATGGGTTCGTTCCCTCGAGTTCTCACCTTCAGCCTGTGAACGCATTCACAGAACGTCTCGTTGCACCTTCTGTCCGTCACTGTGTCCATGTTGCAAAACAGTTCCTGTCCAAACAGACACTTTAAATGTCACTGTCATTCGCTTCGGAAAACAGAAATTGCGTCAGTCAAAAGAAAGACTCGACGAACAGCAAGTTCGTAAAATACGACTCGTACAGAGAATCGCTGACAAAAGAGCAGCAGTAGACCTCTGGAATGTCGTTGTACTGAGACAGAGGAGGAACCGGAGGAGCAGCGGTCGAGATGAAGTTGACCTGAGGCATGTACAGGTGGTGGGAGCGAGGCACTGCAGTGATGGGGTACAACCAGACATCGTGGAAGTAAGGGTTGTCAATCTGAAACACATCAAAAAACTTGGCACATCCATGGCAACCAGCACCTGAAAATGTACCGTTATGACCAAATAACCAGAATAGACATGTCAAAAGTCATAATCAAAACACACTTTGTTGAAATCAAAAGCCAGATAGTGTCTGAAGTCTGGTTCCTCCTGATTCCAGTGGTCGTCAGGATTCTCGTCGTCCGGATAGCTGTTGTTCAGATACAACACAGGAATCTTTTCTGGCGTCAAGTTCGAGTTCAGCGGGTTCAGCTCCTGAAATGATCATTGATGTGCAAAACGTCTTGAGGCAAGTCAACGTCAATTTGACTTTCAACGAAAATGTGAGAAAAAGCACGAGAAGAACAATTCTGAAAAAGGCTGCGGAAGATGAAAGGAAAATAAAATTGAACAAATACAAGGAGGGGAGAGGCAGCTCACCTCGCCCTGCCTGTCCGCGTCCTCGTAGGTGGTGCCGCCGGGCGGGTCTGCGTCCGGAGCCCCGGCGTAGCGCAGGATCGCCTCCTGACGCACCTGCGCGCAAAGAAATCTCTGACTTGTTATCGAGTTCGCTTTCATGTCACGACCTGTTTCAGAAAGACATTGCATCAATTTCAAAGTGCGACGCCTGTCCTTGATTTCTTCGTCTTTTCCCGAAGACGAATCCAATTCAACGTCAAGCGTCAACGAACAGCGACGGGGTTCGAACAGGCAGGCTTTTGACGAAAAACCACGCTCATTCCTTACTTGGACCCTTGGTCTAATGTCGTTGACATGCAGAACAACATATGTCTGCATTGAACATGTCGCACCTTTCTGACGCTGCAATCCGCGAGTCCGTAGATGCGCATCCAGTGGTTGCCCAGAGTCGGCTGAGTCGTGTTCAGCACGAAGTCGAAGCGCTCTCCAGCGAAAACCACCAGCGAATCCACCTGCGATAAGCCGCACTTGAGTGTGAATGCATCACATTCAAATTGGTCTCTACAGTCTGAATTTGCTCAGATTTTCTCTTGTCCACAGGGGAGCAGCCGAGACTCCAGCAGCTGAGAACCTGTTCGCACCTCGCGGGGCTGGAATGTGCCCGCGTCGCTGGCGATAACATTGAGGCGGTGATTGTCAATAGAGAACTTGAGCGGACAGTTGAGGATGGCGTTGCTGATGAGTCGGAATCGGTAGCGCTTGTTCGGCTCCACTTGAAACACCTGGAGGGTAAAGCAAGGAGCTGGTTCACTTTTTGTTTGCTCTCGATGAGAATCCGGGTCTTTTTGTAACACAAACATCTCAGGTAAAAATCGTTGATGCAACAAATTCATCAAGACCAGACACACAAATGCTTTTCACCTTTCTTGGAGTGAAGTATTCCTCATTTGTCGTTTCATTGACGTGCGCCTTGTATGCGCCCATGCCTGCAAAGAAATCCGTGAAACGAATGAGTGAGTCTGACTACAAAATGGTTTGGTGCGACGAAAAAGAAGGGACTCAATTGTTGTGATGCACAAACAAGGGCGTCAACAAGACAGCTGCTCACCGTTGATCAATCCGGATTTGGGTTTGTTGTCATAGTCGCTGTTGTGGTGCCCTGTGAACCTGTTCAAGGTCAGCTCGATCAGCCAATCCTGGATGATGATCACGTGTTCCGGAAGGTCGTGGTCGTACAGGTCAGCGTTGGGATCTTGCGGGTCCCGAACAACGAACGCCCCGACGATCCCGTCAGCTCTCTGTAGCCCGGTGTGTGAGTGATAGAACATGGTTCCAGCTGGGTCAGCTTTGAATCTGGAACAGAAAATAATACAGCACCGTGGTTCCCACTCGCTGGCATGACGCGTCAATTTTTCAATAACGTGTGCAGTCAATTGTTGTTGACCGCTTGATGGAAACATACAATGATCGTCGCTCACTGGTAGGTGAAGCTGTTTGAAGGTTGAATGGGGCACTGGGTGACCATGGGGACGCCGTCCATGTGCTGCGTCGTCTTCTGGTGGATTCCATGCCAGTGGATTGTCGTACTTTCTCCTTTGAGTTTGTTTGCCACGGTGACAATGACGGTGTCTCCCTTGCAAACCTGTCCGAACAAATCCTTGGTGCTTTGTGTGGTTGCTCACACGGAAAGGCAAACAGAAATGAGCGACTAGACCGAACTGTCTGAAGACAGGGTTCTCTCATATTTTTTCTGCTCACAATAGCACAGTGACTGACAGAACTCAAATGAATCTCCCTGACACTCATGTGAAATATCAGAATTCATTTTCTGCCTGAGTTTCTTGTTCGAACACGATGTGAATAAATTTTCACCTGAATCCCAGGGCCGAGAAGCATTCGGTTGACAACCTGGATGCCTCTCTCTGTTCCATCAGCCGGCACGCAGTGGGATCGGAAGCAATCCGTGATGTTGAACGGACAGTCGAAGCACGCCTTGGTCAGGGTGTGGTATGCCTCCACGCTGAAGTGGTACTCGCAGGTCTTGGGCAAGGTGTTGGCTGTGCACATTCTGCGGCATTCATGATCTTCGTAATCTGCAAAAGTACACCTCACACATTTTTCCCACGATTGACCCGTTTGTGTCGTGTGTGTTTTCTGTTCTTTCCGTGGAACAGTTGTCCTCAGCTGTGCCCTGGAGTGGACTCTGGTCGAGCCGCACCCCGAGGTTAGATTGGCGCTGGAAGTCGCTTTCCTGCATTGTGCAATCTCAGCAATTTTTTGGACAACTTCAGAACTCTTAACTGCTGCGATGCAACAACACGAGGAGGAGCGGCCGAGCTCTGACAGGTTCGCTGGTTTTGCCGAACCATTTTTGAAATCCCATTTGCACAAAGACGTCCCAGTTTCCTATATTGCGCACAAGTCATTGAAAGCTCATGTTTTGTTCCGCAAACATGGGTCGTGAAATCAGCCAAAATTTTGCACTGTGGGGAGAAAGAACACTGGAGTCAAACCTGGAAAGTTGCTTGGTTCCTTCACCATTATCCCAGAACTAACTGTCAGCAGGCAAGCAATCACCACCAGTTCCACATTCGGTGCCATCTCTGGATAACCGCAAACAGAAATCATGTGTAATTTCGACAAGCAAAAAGTATCACACAGTCGAATGCGCCGGATCCAAGGTGTGGAAAGAGCAGATTACCCGTCAGTACAGCGACACATACGGTGATCAAAACAAATACGGCTCACCATGTATAAATAGTCATGCTTGCTCAAGTGCGTATATATATTTTCACTTCAGGTGAAAGGCCCTTGACCCTGTGCGACAAAAACGGGGGAGGACTGCTCCAGTGTATCGTTGGTGGATGTGTGTTTACAAGGGACCCAAGCCTCCGAAGAACGACAATGTTGGCAGAACACAAGACACCATGATGCACCTCAGGCAAAGGGCTGACCCCTTTTGCTGCAATTTTGTTTGGCAGTTTGTTGCTCAGACAATCGTTGTTTTTTGCTGTTGGTGGCTTCAGCGAGTCTCTTGCGGTGCCAACCGTCACGCACCCCCCTCTCATCTACCTGCGTCCAACAGAAACTGTTCCTTCCATTTTTGGATCCACTTCGCAGCACAAAAGAACGTTATAAACAGTAGAATGCAGAGTTTGTTTGCGACCTAACCTGTTTGCAAGTTTCCTTCGCGTTGAAAGTGTGAACTCTATTGGTACCCGTTAAAATTGCTGTGCACAACAATCCCTATTGGTGCCTGTTTTGCTGTGCAAAACAACCCATCCTGTCACTGTTTGTCGGTTTGAGCATGGAAAAGGCGATGCTCGTTGGACCTTGTCGAGGAGAAGTCACCTGGAAAGTCGAAGATCTACGACAGAAGGACCCTAAGACGCCTGTCCCTGAGTTCCCCAAAACTGCAAAATTTTGTGTCTGTCTTGGCACGAACAGATCACACCCGCAGTTGCCTTGTGCGCCTTTTGCTGTTTCATTTTTGAGGCTTTGATGTTTTCTCCCCGAGAATGGGAAGAACCAACGTGAAGATCCACCGGCGCGCGTTTGCAACACAAAAACGTTGGGGTTGTCCTTCGTTCGCAGATAACCCCGAGAAAATTAACCATCTCTACAAATGCAAGTCTTTGCTGCATTTTGTCTTGCATGCTACAAAACACCAACTCGAGCTGCAGCCAAGGGAACAAGTTTGGAGCACCAAAAAGGCACAGTGAAGTCCTATTGGAAAAAGTTGTGAACAGTACTTGCACATCAGTACCATCACCCTGTTTTGCTTGACAAGCATGAAGGTGCCATGACTCTGCGCTTGGATAAAAAGCAACTTTCAAGGCCACAGGGAAACCGAAGAACTGCAGAAAAGTTCATCCCGAAGAGAATTCTTGGTCATTTACACTTGTAGAGCAAGAGGGAAACAATTCTGATACTGTGTGAGAGTGTTTCTCTCTGAATACAACTGCAGTTCAAGTTACTTTGGCTTCCATGGTCACAAGTTCTTGCACGAGCTCGGCATGATGTAATCAACCACAATCCTTGTGATGACGCTGTCAACAAGGAAGAAGCCTCAGGGCAGACTCAAGATTCTCCAGATGGGGCAACAAAGGACCCAATCCCAACGTTGAAGAAAACGAGCGTGCAAAATTGGAAAGTATTGAACGAGTGAAGCAACTGTTTTCAACCATATGTCACCTCGCCTTGTTCCTCATTCTGAGTTTCAGCTCAGTCCCGAGCTCTTGGCTCTTCAGGCGCAGCATACCTGGCTCTTTTTGGTGCAGCACCCGAAGAGTCAAGGACTGAGGACTGAACTGAACTGAGACTGAGCCTGAGAGTACAAATGTTGAGGCCCCGCTCTTTGCTACAACACACAATCGTCGGTTGGTCTGCTGCCATGGGCTGTGGAAAAACCACGGTTGGGAAATCCTGCCGACCAAAGTGAAAATTTTGAGTGTTTCATTCCCTCTGAAGGTTTGTCGAAAAAAAACAAACACATTTTCCCTCCCTTGAAAGGAAGTGGGCATTGAACGCCAAATTAGTGCGCTCACATTTCGAACGTTCTCGCCGCACATTTCTCCCAAACGCACGCCTTATCAACCAGGAAGCAAGTACTCGGGCCCACAGAATCACAAGGCGTGCGTGCATGTGGACAGTGACTGATTGTGTACATACGATTGCTTTGTTGAAGCTTCTATTTTGATAAGGCTTTCAATTACATTTACAAACAAACACAAATTCCAAGTCGATAAGGATAAGTAGGAAGGCACTTTCTTTCCCAAATTCGTTGGTCTGCATAAAATTGTGACATGGAAAGGTGGAGAACGGCAGTGTTTGTGACGGCTTTGGCTTCAGTCGTGTGTTCCAAACAAACGTACAAATTTGACCAAGGTAAGTAAAAATGTTGCGGTGCACGTTTGTACTTTGTCTCATCTCGTTACGTTGACGCAAGAGCAAAGAAAGTGCAAGAAAAAATCTCGTTGAGGCTCAGTTCCTGCAAGACAAGCCTTCTCGACAATACAACGGGGGCATCTGAGGCATGTCCCGCGGACGACAGAGGCTGATTCCTGCACCAGGACGTGTCTCGAGGGCGAGGAGCCCAGGACGTGCGAGTACAACTTCGAGGTGGAGTCGTACCACACACTGTCCAATGCGTGCTTCGACTGCCCCTTCAACCAATCGGACTGCGCGCGACCGGACTGCGTGCCTGGGAACGGCTTGAACAGGAGCATCACCGTCATCAACAGGATGCTGCCTGGACCTGCGATTCAGGTGGCTCTTTTGAGACAATCTGAAAGAGTGTGGACTTCCTCCCCAGTAATCCTGCAGTTCTGCACACACCCGAAGATATTGTTGGAAAGAGGAAGAAAATGCAAAAGCACCTGTTTTTTCCGACAGATTGGAACTCAGCCCAGTTTTGCATTGTTCCATGGAGTCGCTTTCATCGTTCCGAGTAGAAACAAACTCTGACATATTTGTGACCAAGTTACATTCCGTCTTCCTTTGTAGGTGTGTGAGGGCGACACACTGAGAATCCACGTGAGGAACGACGTCCTGATGGAGAGCACGACGATCCACTGGCACGGCGCGCACCAGCGTGACTCGCCGCATATGGACGGCGTCCCCATGGTCACCCAGTGTCCCATCGTCTCCGGAAACACCTTCACATACACGTGTGTTTTGCTTCCATTTTCCTGTTAAAATTACAGAGGTTTGGACGATGTCGGGCTCAGGGTACTGGCATGTGGAGGCTCTGGAGTTGTTCTGGTTTTGGCAAAAAGTGACGTTCTTCTGGTGGCAACGTGACAGAGCCGAAATGTTTCAACGGACCTGGTGTTGGAAGAACTTCACAAACTTGGAAAATGAAGTAAAATAGTGGCTTGAATCGCGAAACAAAACAACTCTATTCTGAGAATCTACCGCAAACACACAGACCTGACCCACAGGTTCAAAGCGACGCCGGCGGGGACGCACTTCTACCACTCTCACTCGGCGATTCAGCGCTCCGACGGGGTTCACGGCGCGATGATCGTGCGCGAGCCGGTGTCGACTGACCCGCACGGCGCTCTGTACGACGCCGACCTGCCCGAGCACGTGGTGGTCGTGGGCGACTGGCTGCGGCAGATGGCGCGCACGCGCTTCACCGGCCACCACCACGCCAACTTCGACAACAAACCCGAGTCCTTACTCATCAACGGTGCGTTCGTTGTCATCCTGTGATTGAGAACAAGAGATTGTGTGAGAATCACCTGAAATACAGTCTTTGATGCCTGGCAGTTGACTTCACTGGTGCCTGGACATTTCAGGCATTGGAGCATTCGAGAATTTCACCCATCCACACACAGGGGAGACTTTCAAGACTCCAAGGCATGTGAGTGAAATTTGAAGCCAAGAAACTGTCGCTCCATCCCAGACCTCGACTTCACATTCGCGAGAGTGACCTCAGGAGACTAATCTTTTCATCGCTATGTCTGTGTTGACTGAATTCCTCTTATTTTAGGCGCCGTAGTCGTGCATTACTTCTGCTTCTTTGCGCAGGTGTTCCACGTGACTTCAGGCCAGCGCTACCGGATGCGCGTGATCAGCAACGCCGGCCTCAGTTGTCCGATTCAGATCTCTGTTGACCACCACAACCTGACCATGATTGCAAGCGACGGAAGACCTTTCGAACCTTTCGAGGTGACCGTTGATTTGCTTTGGGTGAAGCCACATCTACAGATGCGATGTTCATGTTCACCTGTTTGAAATGTTGATGCCCATGGCGCAGGTGGAATCGTTCGTTGTCCACTCCGGTGAGAGGTACGACTTCGTCCTGGCAGCGGACGTCACGCCGCCACGCTCGCACTGGGTGCGCGCCCACGGCCTGGGTGACTGCACCGACGTGCACCAGGAGGCGATCCTGCGTTACGCCGGTGCCTCGGACGAGGACCCTGAGGAGCCCGCGGACTACGAGTCTGGCGCCAGAGAAGGAATGGTAACATTTCCCTTCACACCAAACTTGCAACTTCTCTTTCGTTACTGAGTGCGAACGTGTGGGCATTTACCACCGATGAAAGTGGGTCAGAACCAAAGCGTGTTCATCTATTGAAAGCAACTGAACCCTCTGGACTCGGGCCTGGCTCCAGACAGAGTTCCAGTGGCAGAGATGATCTCCAGCTTCCCCAACGAGCCCGATGCTGCAGAGCATTGGGCGAAACCCGAAGCGGACTCCAAGTACTACCTCGACTATGACTTCAGCAATGTGAGCTTCCAATTCTACGTTGTTTCTTGTGCATTTTGAAGCACTTTTCGGAATTACAACCGAGCGAGCTTTTGTGGGTTTCACAAAAAAAAAGGTTTCCTGTCCGCAATTGATATTGGAATGAAAGCCGTCGAAAAAAAGTTGTACGCACCCAAATAGAAATTAAGCAATTGTGACGACAGTGCTGGCAAACACACCTCTTTGCAGATTTCGAATCCGCATTTCAACGACCCGGTGTGGTACCCGCTGGACCCTGGGCGGGAAAAGGAGCCGATCTTTACGCCACAAATCCAGTTCAGGTCGCTCGTCTTCCCTCCGACGCCACTCCTCACCCAGTACGAGGATATTCCGCAGGTACCGTCGCCTCCAGCAACCACAAATTTCTTGGGTTCACACGCTTGCCACAACGACCATGACACATTGATGTTGGCATGAGAGAAGCTCTGCATGAAAAGCTGGTTGTTGTCTTTTGCAGGGGCTATTTTGTGAAACAGCAAACTCCGTGACAGACAGCAGATGCAATGAAAGTTACTGCGAATGCCTTCATGTTGTGAAGGTAAATTCGGCCTTTTTTCAGCTTTACGTCGAACTTAGCACGTTGTTCATGCAAGCAGGTGCTTTTTCGCTGGGGCTGCAGCAAAGCCTTCCAACCAAAACCCACAGTCCTTCGTTCCATCGCAAACAAGCAATCACCTTCTTTCACACAACGTGAGAAACTCCGCGCAAAATGTCACCGGTCTTTTTGTGGGAAAGAGGAACAGAAAAAAAAGAAACACAAACCCCAAAAGACTTCAAGCAGTTTTCGGGTTCAAGAGTCTCACGCGGAGCTTCAGAGGAGATTCTGTCTGCTTGGCGTGTTGCGCAGGTGCCGCTGGGCGATGTGACGGAGCTGATTCTGATCGACCGAGGTCAGCTCTTCACAGGCGCCACCCACCCGTTCCACCTGCACGGATACAGCGCCCGGGTCGTCGCTTATGACAAGGTCTTCCCAGCGTGCTCGCGGTCTTGCAATTACAGCCTCAGCACCCCACAACGATTTTGTCATGCTGTTTGCTCTTGTCAGGAGAGCACTTCACTTTCCCACAGATTGCATTTCCATATGTTGGTCTTTCACCTTGTTCAGCTGACCCTGTCTTTCACATGCGTCTCGTAGATCGGCAGCACGAGCCTGGAGGAGGTGAAGCGGCTCGACGAGGCGGGGCACATCCGCAGGAACCTGAACCGCACCGTGCTCAAAGACACGCTGTCCACCCCGTCCGGGGGCTACTCCGTGCTCAGGTTCCACGCCGACAACCCAGGTCAGTTGACACCCGCGACTACCAGACAGATTCAGCACTCTGAAAGATTGGCACTGCAGCAGTACGCATGACAAGATGAACAATTCAGTTGGAAAGTCGTGGTGTTCGGAGCTGAGCTCTCTAGGGGTACCCCTCTGGCATGTATGTGGGTCAGGTTTTGAGGATTTGCAAGAAAATTGCGCGCGTGATCTGTGTGATTGAACCTTTTCTAAATTCAACACCAAACAGGGCATTACATGTGTTCACTTTTTCCACCAAACACCCTTGTCGTTGTAGGCTTCTGGCTGCTGCATTGTCACATTGACTTCCACCTCGATCTGGGCATGGGGCTGGTCGTGCAGGTCGGAGAGATCAGCGACATGAAGCCAAAGCCCAAGAACTATCCCACGTGCGGAAACTGGGAATTTGAGGTGAGTTTACAGTAGTCTATGTGTTTCTGTTACGGGTGCCTGATCAAACCTGAGATCAAAGTCAGGCGATGGTCCACAAAAATAAATCTGACACAACACACTGCAGGAATGAGCAGAGGGCGGAGCAAAAGTCTTGTCCAAATCGGCGTCAAAAAATCACCGCAATCCTTTTGGTCCAGTCTAACGACCCAACAACTCAAGTGGTAATCATCTTCTTCTTCTTCAGGGCTACATCAGCCGGGCGGACAAAGCAACGTTTCGCCTCCCAGCAGCACTGCCTGCCGTTGTCCTGCTCGCCCACACACTGGGAACGAATATGTAAGGGCGTGTGGTGGGCAAGAAAATTTTTTTCTCGTTGTTTCTTGTTTTGTGTCCGACAACAAAAACGCAAAGATGAATAAGTGCACGGTTTGCTCCAAACAGCTTCATCTGCTTTGCGACTGAATCAAAGGTGAAATTGCTGAGACATCAGTTTTGGGTGACGTTGGCCAACAGTGCAAGCAGAAATGTACACGGCTGCATGATGAAGATCTGCGTTCGGCATCCAGCTCCCGGATAAGTGTGCGAAAGTAACGTCGTACGAGAAATCACTCGTGTCCGAACTTAATCTTTCAAACCCACCCGAGGTCAGTAACTTGTACATTTGTGGACCAGTGAAGGATATAGAATGCCGATAGAACTTTCTCCGATTTGAGTTTGATTTTGTTCAAAAACTGGGCAAAAGGACTGTTGGACAAGAACACCTGTCACATTCTTTGAGAACACTTGAGAGTTTGGTTTTCCAATACACTTTTGTGCAGGACCTGTGATGTGCTTTGGTGCTCCTTGGGAACAACCTGGTGTGCTGGATGTTTTCCTGTTCTCACGAAGGCAGCAAGTCGAAGAGGATAAATGCAAGAGATAAACGGGGATAATTTCAAGACCCCGTTTCAAATCTTTTTTGAGAGTAGTCCACAAAAAGACGACATGCTGTATTTGTTTCATTTTCTTTCACAGGGAAACATTTCTTGTCGTGCCAGTTCTGATAATCTCTGGTGTGCAGGCTTGAATTACCCCTTCAAACAATACACCTTTTTCAAGATTGTTTGAAAGTAATGGGACTCTTGAAAAAGTTTGTGTTTCTTTTTCTTCAAATAAATTATTTTCACCAGACAGCTGAAACCACCTTGGCATTTTCTCTCAATTTGTTTCTGGCTGGGTGGATGAGAACAACAGTCTGGAGGCAGCGTTTGTGCCGCATCGGTCCTGTCGCATTCACTAGATGTATAAGTCTGCGTCTGTCGTTTCCGCACGAGGACAAAATCGGGTTCTAGGTCTTCACGGCCTACCTGTGCCGTGGTATGGTGTCAGCCAATTGAGCTCAATTATGTTTTCCATCAAAAGCAGCACCAAAACTTCCAAAATCGTGCTTTGAGTACGTGAGTGCTTTTCCATGAACGGCGAAGGGAACTCCTTTCTGCACGTAAAAGGAAACATTTTGCAACCTTGTTCCAAATCTCTCAACTTGATCCAGAAATTTGTAGGTGACCTATTTCTTGGCACGTCAAATGATTCAAAGCTGAGGGACAGAAAGGGGTTGAAATATGTCCACATGCGGATCCAGGAGGCCGGAGTCAAAGACGCTGTGTCTCAGAAAATATTCTGTGAATCCCTCCCTCCATTCTGTACAATCTCATGAAATTTATTATTTTGTCTTGTTTTTGTTCTTCAAAATTGGAAGTTCTTCTTGCAAGTGTTTGTGTCCCAGTCAGGGCCGGGCCGCTCGTCAAATTACTGTCTTGAATCCGTCGGGTGTTTTAGACCTGCACACTGGCACAAAAGATTTTAAAAGCACACGTTGTGCCAGAGAGGAAAAAAAGACAGCAGTGAACAATACGAGTACACAAAGGAGTGATGCTGACCAGGGATCAAGACGGCAACAATTTGTTTCGTCGTCATTCAACCGTTCCGTGTGTCCAATCTCCTGCACCGCAACGTCTCATTTCAGAGAAAAGACGCGTTTTGTCTTCTGGTCTGGTGCAGTTTGTCACCTGTACGCATTGGAGTCAAAGCACAAAACCGGAGTCCTTCCCTCATCAATACAGGACACAATCACAGAAACTGCTTGAGCACTTGCAAGTCTAGGACGTGGAGAAATGCTTTCGTGCAACTTGTTCCGGTCATTTCTTCCGACGATAGGTTCTGCCCAACGAAGTTCCACATTTGCCAGGAAAGTTTGGCGGACAACACGTTTCATCCAAATGAACCAGAAAAGTCAACGAGACATTATCACAAATGAATGCATCCCACAAGACCAGGTGACCTCTTCAAAGCAATTTACCCCCACAGGCTTTTTTGCCCCAGTAACCATGAAAACCAAGGAAGCGAGAAACAAGTTTTCTTTGCAGCCACAACATTTCGCGCAAAACCTATTTCTTTGCTTCAGGACATTTTGACTGAACGGCACGCTAATGCTTCAAAACTTGTCCTTTGGCACCTCGAGGCGATTTCTCACAGAATCCCCTTGAGACGGGAGCGGGTTGTTGTGATTGCTATTTGGAGCTCAGGCAACAGTTTCAAGGTAAGTCTGCATCATTGATCTCTGTGATAATGCCATGGAGCGTTGCCCTGTGTGCAACAAAGGACAGAAGAACACTTGTCCGCTGGAATCACAGTCCGACATCTTCCACACAGCTGAGAATTGATGTTGTTTCTCAAAGACACCGACGGTGACATTTCTGCAGGTCTGAGCAGGTCAGCCACAACTTACAACAATTTCTTCTTTTTTTTACAAGACTGATTGCAATCCTGTGCTGCGTAAATCTGATATTCAGAGACGAATACAGAAACAAATACATTGAAAGATTACGTCAATATTTTCACCAAAAACAGTAAGATGAAATCTATAGCTTCGGCAACTACAACACAAAAAAAATATTAATTTCTCAAATTACATTCTATTCATGCTTTGCACAGGAAGATTTACACAATACCCTTTCTTGTGTTTTTTTTTGTATAGCAATAACTTCACTGAAGTTTTTTATGAGAACAAAATTTGCTCTGAAAAGCACTCAGTACTCGTACGAAGAAAAAAACTCAGCCTCCATCACACAAGCTCCCTTTGGTATGAGTGACGGGTTTCATGTGGACTTGATAAAAACCGTAAATAGATAACGCGAAGTCAAGAAGTGATTCCCATGAAAACACCTGCAGTCTGCTCAGTCTCACAGAGTGAATCCATGCGGAAAGTTGCAAGTCTTGTCGGAAAGACATGCGCTCTTTACGAGAAGAGTTTCCACCTTGTGCCTCGAATCCGCCCGCCAAGCAAATGTGGAATTCCACTGGCTCTGGCCAGACGGATCCCACATAATTAATTCTTCAGGCCCGCACTCCGACTTCCAAAACGTCATTTCCGAACCGAGAAATTGAAATGCAAGAACACAAATAATCTTTCAGGCTTTGGTGGAGGGGGCCCGACCCTGGATCTTCTGTGCCTCGCACAATCTTGAGGGTCTTCTGAGATCATGGGCACATTCTGGATCAGTCAGGAGGGCCCAACCCTGATTCCAACATTGTCAAATGGGCAAGAAGATTGAATGTTTGCAGTGAACAAGTTGGGTGTCAGATTCTTTTTTGGCGGCAGGGTCCGCAAAACACAAGTTCGACTGAACCCTGCCCTCGTCCTCAAGGAGAATGCCTGTTTAAATTCTTCCTCTTGGTTTGAGGTCAAAGTTTTCATTGAAACCATTTCACTCTGTGTGTACGAGACCGGACGAGAATCATGCAGAAGACACGGGATGCACTCCTATTCTCAGGACATGTGCTGATACATCGCATGGGAAAATCATTGGTGACAAAATACGACAAAAATTTTGTTCAACCAAGCCAAAAATTTCTGTGTCGGGACCAAAACGCAAAGACATCTGGGATCTTTGAATCTTGCTTGTTGCTGTCATGGCGCGAGGGTTGTCTCTCTGAAGTCATCCAGTGCACCAAGGTCGGCATGACGGTCTCCCAGGCCCCAGATTCCCTTCCTTTTTTGCACCGCGCGGTTTTGAATTGGGACCCACTCGTTTTCCTTTGTGAATGGGAAAGGCTCACGAAAACGCTTGAACGAAAGAATTGGCAACTTTGGAGCTGCTTTCAGTAGTCACCGGTGCACACCCGGTTCTGCAGCAGCCACGAGCTGTACCCTAGCTCTGTTGCATTCAAGAATGTCGGAAGGATCTCTGCACTTTGGTCTGCCATTTGTCTCACACGCACCACCAACTGAGTGAAGACCGTTATCGGAATCGATAAAATAAAATATGTTGGCCTAGTTTTTTTCTTGTATGACCACAATCATTGCCTTCGCACAATGTATGGAACAGTGCACCTCAAGATAAGATTGATTCGCCGGCAAAATACCTGGGTTTACTTGCTGCATGGCATACCTTACTTCATTATGTATGTATTCCGCTTTTGGGAAAGGACTGTTCCAGAAACTCAACAGTGCTTGAACCCCATTTCTAATGACTTCTACAGCTAAACCATGACAGTGATAGCGAGTCTCACACTGCTCGTTCACCATAAATGGAGTTTCAAGACAGCGCAGTGGAAGTGAAGTGCACTCACTTACTCAGTTTGCTTGGATTCATGAAAAGGTGCTGTGTGTGGTAACACGCATTTTCTGAGTGAGCTTTTGACAAAAATTCGTTTCAAATACGGCACACACACTTTTGTCGTGAAGTCTTCCGCAGCTAAATTTAGCAGCAATGGTTTGATAAAAAAAGGTAAGCAACTTCATAACATGTAGACCACATACGAAAACACAAACAGAGGCAAAAACGACGTTGGTGCCAACTTTGACTGGTCGGTGTCCCCTTTGTGTCACAGCCTGCAGCACTTTTCTGTGTACAGGTGATGACTCCACAGTTGGCATCTCGGCAGATAAAAGCGAACACTGACCTCGCTGCGGGAAGTGTCAACTGAAATGACCATATGAGCTTGTGTTCGTCAGATTTTTGAACTTCCACTTTTGATAAGGAGTTTTTTTCTTGTCAGCAAGATGTTTGGGTCCTTCGAGTATTTTTTAAATACGGCGATTGCTTTTGTTTGGAATTGAACCTTGCAACTTGCTTTGCATTTTGACATTTGCATTGCAACATCCGAAGATGAACAAAGCACAGACAAACTTTTCCAAACTTTGCGTCATTGTTGCGCCATCGGCACAACGAATTTGCAGTTTGACACGGTTTCTTTGATCAGTGAATTGCAACAATATTGTTTTGTTTGACATTTCTGCACTCTTTATGTTCCATTTTTTTTCGCCACACTACACACATCACCTGCGCAGTGTACTCGTACGAGTGCGTGCAGCTCTTCATTTTGAACTCAGCTGCAAAGCGATCCACAGCGGTCAAAAACTGTGCGATCTTCCGTGGTCAAAAACTGGGACTAACCACAGATCTCTCTTTTCTGTCACAGGAGGCCGAGTGAAGGAAATGCGCTGACCACCTGAACATGTGACGGATTCGAGCAGGACATAAAACACGAGATGCCGAAATCAAAAGCCGAGGGTTCGTCGCCAACATGGCACACCTTGTTCCCCTGGAGACGTGTCAGTCAGAGGCAATCCCTGGAGGTTCCGGTGGAACACGTGGGACTACTGTCCTACTTGACGTACTTTTGGATGGATGGATTTATGTGGAGAGCATTCAGATCCGGAGTGGACAGGTCAAAACTGTGGATTTGCCCAGGGATAGACACAGCAGAACGAAATGCTGAGAGGTAAGTTGGTTCACGAGGCCTGATACAAATGGCAAACCAGGCTTGCGAGTGCAAACACAATTATGTTCCTTCTGATTGAGAACACAAAGTTATCGACTTCCGAGATTTTGTGGCCACAAAGTGACGGCCAACACAAAAGATCGACAGCCTTATCACTGGACACTTGTGTGCTATCTGAACCTCCAAACTTCCGTTGGAGTCGGCCCTGCAACTTGATCCATCCCCCTTCGTCTCATCAGCACCAGCACTTGCAGTATGAGAAGGCAAAAAACCCCTGAGTGTTTCCTTTCGCACGTCAAAGGCAAGCACATTGGTCGACGTCTCATTTGAGCTCGGCATAGCACGCACTTTCTCTCGAAACCCGATCTGTACACTATCTGTAGTTGACGTGTGATGTGAGACCAAACAGAGCAAAACATGACAACCAACTTGAGAGGAAATTCAATCTCACTGCACCTGTCGAGGCCTTAGGTTTCTCAGTGAGCTTCGCTCATTGCGAGTTCTGAGCAGCTTCTGCGAAAGGGACGAATGAACCAGTGACGTGTCCAACGTGTTGCACCATTCCTCACCCCCCCACTAACATTCCAGACTTGAGCGCATGTGGCAAGAGGAGCTGGCGTCCAAAGGTCCGGAGAAGGCGTCGCTGGCGTCTGTGTTCCTCCGCTTCAGCAGACGCCGTCTGCTGCTGGGCGTCGTTATCCTCATCGTGGCTCTCGCGCTCCTCATCCTCAGTGTTGTGAGGGCACACACATACACGCGCACACACACACACACGAAACCCAACACACGCACGCACACGTGCACGCTCGTGCGCGTGGACACACAGGGTTGGATCTGCATTCCGAAACACACAGCTATCGCACCGTTGGCTCAGTCAGTCTTGAAGCTGCATTCGCATTCATTGACACACAACAGATTTTTCGTGGCTGCCAAGTTGTCGTGCGTGTATACGAGGGGACTTTCATCCTGTCGCCTGTTTTCTCGTCCGCTGTTCAGAATGAAGCCAGTGCGTGCACTCTCTGCAAAAGTTGTTGTGCAAACGACTGCATACGACTGCATGTCGTGTTCTAAACAGCTCGCAAAAGCAGGCGAGAGAAATTCCCCTCGAAAGGCAACTGCGCGTGCGATGTTCCTGCAGGTTGTGTTTTCTGTGGTACTCAACAGAACAGCAGATCTATTCTCCAGTTCGATATGGTGAGGTTCAGTTGTCTTGGACAATTCCAGTGCAACAAACCAAAACAACAGGGTGCTTTGGATAAAGATGATTCCAGTGCAAGAGAATTGAAGCTCTGTCATTTTGAAGCAAGACACCAACAAAAGAATATTTTCACAGCAACAGTATTCGTCATTATCAGTGTGGCTAGCACAGTGGATTTCTGTGGTCCAAAATAAGTACTAGGAAAAAGAAAACAGAAAAAGTCCTCTGTCTCAATTGGGAGCTGAGACTCAACAAGTTTTGGCATCAACCTGTTTCCCCAGGAAATTCCCTGATCCAAGAAGAAACTAACACCGCCCAGATTGAAGCGCAATGTGGACCTGTCAGTTCCAGAGATTGGGTGTGTCGGAGACTGAAATATCCTGGCTTGGATGGGATGAGACAGTTTATCCTCCTTCACTTGGGGGGGGGGGTATGATGCAAAGTGTGGGACAGGAAGGGAAAGGGACATCGGGAATCTTAACAACCACATGTGCACAACGAGTTCGGTTTCTGGGCAAGTGCTTCTGCCATGGCCTGAAGGGACATCGCACGACATGGAATTCAGTCGCTTTGTTTTTGAAAGGGGAAATGTAAACTGTCGAGTCAGAATTGATTTTGCCTGCAACACAACTTTTCTTGGAGTTCGGCCAAATCGCTTGTCAGGTCTTTGGGCATCACAAATGTTCAACGTGAACACACATTTGGAGACTTTTTTTGGGGAAAATCTGAAGAATTCCAACGGGATGTAGATTGTTATATATATTTACCATGACCACCCCCTAAGTACTGCCATGGCCTTCCATAGCCACAGCAACAGCCACAGCCAATCATAGCATTACCCTAGATGGAGCCACTATCCT
>JAAUXT010137892.1_pt1 | contig 21063 bp, 17 predicted proteins | sample 7278171 | NCBI WGS metagenome assembly JAAUXT01 (sample SAMN14350112, study PRJNA611818) | marine sediment metagenome | isolation source: surface marine sediment (1.8m) | place: French Polynesia: Moorea | collected 2018-08 | reverse complement strand
GATTGTCTTCAATCGCAGTTGTCAAATTTTGACTGCAAAGTTCTGATCGACAAGTTTGGATCGCTCAGAAACTCGTCAGATGCGCGCAAAACTATTGGAGTCCCCCTCGTATAGTTCACGTTGGAGATTTCCCAAAAGTATAACGTAATAGCCACGCATCTCAGTCCCATCCATCTGTTGACGGCTTTGTGCGACGTTCGTCACACTTTTTGATTTGCGCTGGGTGCATTTCTGTCAGGAGAAAAATTGTAAGCACGAAAAACATTCAACTTGTTTGATTTAGTAGTTTTTGCGTCTGATGGAACAAGTCACATTTCTTGGATTCAGGTGACATATTTTTGGGTCTTTAATCTATCAGAAACCGACACACAGCATATGCGTGGAGAAATGGCAATTTACGAAGGTACAAGGTTGAGCTTCCTGCAGGAAGTCCACAAAAGAGCTGTTGTACAGTGAAGAAAAGAGTGCGACGTATCTCAAGCAAATCTCCTTGCTTTCTTTTTCAGAGCCGCCAACACTCCTGTGCTGGAACCACGTCCACTGAAGACTGAAAGCAAACAGAATGGCTGGAAACCTGACGGACTTCAGCACCACCTCTGAGCTCTTCAATTGGACGGAATATTCCAATGTGACACTGAGCTCCCTGGATGAAAATTTGACACTTGTGCCAGCGGGAGTAAACCACACAGGGCCGGAGATGACACTCGATGAGTTTTACGCTTACCACAGGCCTGCAATATCCGTGGTTGACAAGTATGTGACACCTGTATGGTATGTAATTGGATTCCCTAGCAACTTATTGGCCTTTACAGTGTGGATTCTGCCCAGCATGAGGCCGAGTTCAGGTTGTTACCTCGCCGCTTTGGCCATGGCAGATTTCGTGTTCCTCATTCTGCAGTTGGTTTACGAGCTGCAGCACATTTGGCATCACAGGACGTACGAGTACCCGTTCCTGTGCCAGGCCTTTCCTGTGATATTTTACGCGTCTCAGTACCTGAGTCCCCTGCTGGTTCTGGGATTTACCGTGGAACGCTACATCAGTATCTGCCACCCTTTCCAGAGGGAGAAGTACTGTTCCACGTCTCGGGCCATCAAGGTGATAATTTGCCTGGTGGCCTTTTCGGTTCTGCTGCATTCCGTGCAGTTTTACTTCTGGGTTTACGACTCAGCAGCAGACGCGTGTTCGCCGAGGACTGAAGTGATCCAGGGAGGAAGCAAATCTATCTGGACGGTGTGGTCTTGGATCACCGAGCTGCTCGTGTTTGGTCTCGTGCCCGTGACAATTCTAATCCTAAACATCCTTGTGATAAAGGAGACGAGGAGAATGTCCAAAACAGAAGAAACAAGAATGTGCGCCAAACCGAAAGGCCACAAAAGTTCTGCAGCCACGATAACGCTGTTGGCGGTGTCATTCTACCTGATCTTCACGACCCTCCCCGTGACAGTGCTTTACGCGCTGCATTTCAGCTTTCCAGCTGGCTCTGACGGCTTGACAAACGAGCAAGTGGAAAACGACAGTACCTGGCAGAGGCACTTCAATTACTACACGCTACGCACCGTCATACAAGAATTTGGCATGTCGCACTACGCTTGCAATTTCTTTATCTACCTCCTGACTGGAAAAGTCTTTCGAAAAGCTCTAAAAATGTTGTTTCTGAGGGTGTTTTGCAAAGAGAAATTGGAACAACTTCGCAGAATTGACTTTGCGAGAGAAATGTCTCCAAACTTGCGTGGAAACGTCGACTACCGCCGAATCAGCGATCAGAGCGCAAACAAGCGACGGAGCGACGACACCAACGGCACCGTGTCCAGCATGTGATGTGCGGCGACGTGGCAATTGCGAGCTCGAGTAATTTACTCGAGAACTACGGAAATTGGAATCATCGGCAACTTCGAAACGACAAATGTGTGCGTCTTGAGACGAAGCTGAACCCATCAAGCTTCCGCGACGAGTCTGCGTTGCGCAGAATGATGCACTGAGTCGATCTGTCACGAATCCACAGTTTGCACGAATCTTGATGCCGACGGAATCCTTCTCTTGGTCAAAATTTTCCTCGGATTCATACTCAACTTGAAATCGCACCAAAAAGAAAATATATACTCAGCGAACCCAACACACTTCATCCGCCATGCAAACGTACAAACTAATTCAGCTAGCTTGACGCCTTTGCACGCTCTTCACGTTGTTCTCGGCAAAATCATCAAGACTCCGTCAACAAGGGCAAGGCTTTATTGCGTGGGCATCGTGTGGCTACTTCTTTCCATCGGACTTGACCGACAAGACCTGTGGTTTTTTTTTAACTGAGAATACAAGGATGCGTGCTCATGGACTTCTCGTTGTAATTTCGTATTGTGCACTTGACGGTCAAAATAAATTGTGCATGTGTCGATGTGGTGTCAATCTTCACATGGTTGCCGGAATGTCACGCATCAAACCATAGCAACGCTGAAGCAGCGCCCAGCGCGAACAAGCATCTTTGTTGTTTGTTTTGCGTGAGTATCTCTCAATACACAAGTTTGCTGTCAAATTTGTGTTTGATGCCGTCCTGTTGTTCAGATGGCAACGTCTTTTTTGTGGTGGGATCCCAACCAAAAACCCCACCCAGGAACCATGCAGTGTTTGCAGCGAACCCGGTAATCCTCGTTGCAGCCATGTCCACGTCTTTCTTTCCCCGGATCGGAGCAAAAACAAAGTTCTCGATTTTGTTGTTTTTGGATGTTGATCTGGAGCTGCAATTTTCATGATTTTGTGAGCTGCCTTCTTCACACTTCTGACCAGACATTGCAAACCGCCAATTTCGAACGCTACAGAACAGCGGTTATCACCTCAAACCGAGCTAAGATCTCAAACCGGAGCGAATCCCTTCATTCAGATGAACTAGCGAAGTAGCACAAATTGACTTTGGCTTGAATCATGAATGGAATGCCGCGAAACTGGCAAGAAACCTGTGCATCACAAGTCCCATGTCAGGCTGGTCGTAACCACAGGGAAAATCAACGTTCTTATCATTACCAAAGATCGAAGAGTGCAGCTAAATTTCTCTGTTGTTACTGAGATACCATAGTGAAATGCTCAGTGAATAAAGAGTGGGATATCCTCGGTTTTATTGTTTTGAAATCAGAACAAACGCTTTGGATGCAATAAACACTGTTCCTATTTCAACAGCTGACTGTTGGCTGGTGCTGAAAAGTGGTGGAAGACCACCGTGTAAGACAATGAGACATCACAAGGGGACACCTTGAACAGTTGGGAGCACACGACCTTCGGTGCCTCAGTTTTTCCTGCACTGGAAAGGTGTGTTGAAATGGAAAGTATAAAATGAGACCATCAAAGTATTTGCAACCACACAAGTCTGGGGGTGGGGTGGGGTGGGGGGTACGGTGTTGGCACATGTTTCGATTTTACAACAAAGGGTCCAGGCGTATCATTTGAGTTAAAAATGTAAATTTTGACACAGGTCTCAAATTTAGAACAGATTGGAGGCAAATAACTCACTTCTGTGAGTCAGAAACTTTCCACCCTGCCCCATCAACACACATTTCTTCACCAACAGTCAGTGCATGAACAACTCGCGCTCTGCCGCAAAAAAAAAAAGCGGTCGCGACGAGATAGTTGTCATCCACTGCAAGACCAAACAAACAAGAACATGCAGTTGACAGGGTCAAGTTTCATTTCAGGAGAGGGGGTCTGCACTTGAGAAACTTGGAACAAATGCCTATTTTTTCCAGATTTGAAGAAGAGGGTTCTTCACATTCTTCATGTATTTTTCTTTGGGGCCCAAGTTTTTGGCCAAATTCTTCCCAACCTTCCAACTTTGCCTCAGGAAGGTCCATCTCACTTTGCACCAGTTGGGATGGGCACCTTTGCGACGTCAACACATTCCGGAAGTGTAATCAGAAACGCACGCCGACGCGCGGGGTTCGGCAGAGTAAAATCGGACATCGGGAAAACACTTGTCCTTTCATTTCCCAGTGACGAGTCGCAACAGCAAAGGCACACTGGAGCTACACAACCATGCAACCTGCTCGTCGTCTTTCAGAGAAGTAAGTTGACCAAGTTTTGGCATCAGCAGTTTGTGACGGGAAGTGTTTTGAAAAGACAAAACGTTGTGCGTGATTCAAGGCACGTTTGACAAACGTACATGCTAAAAATGCCAATGCACAGTCCATAGTGTCTCGATGTGCCCAAACACTGGCATTTTCTGTCCCTGCGTGAAACAAGCACCATCCATGGCAGTTCATCTTTTGAATTCTTTGGAGAAACCGAAGCCTCCTGTGCGCACGTATCGCGTGTGGCAGTTTTTAGGAGCAAGAACAATTTTTGGTCCACAAAAGAATTCTGTTCTGCAGTCCTGAGAACAAACGCCTTGATCTCCTGTCCATCTGCACTTCTGAGTTCACTTGTCCACTTGCGCACGCGTGTTGCTTCTTTGAGGTCACACCAACGTGGAAAGTTCACTTTGGCTCACAACGGATTCCCCGTTGAGCCACTTCCTGCCTTCAAACGGCGGAATGTCCTCGTCCGCCTTGGTTTTCTCGTGCCTCCAGTAGAAGGCGGAGTGCACGACGGTGGAGACGATGAAGACGAGTCCGATACTGAGGATAACGACAGAGATGATGGCGGGCGTCGCTCGGAACTCCATCACCATGTACAGCAGCAGCGCTACAAATACCAGTGCAGACATCCAACAATCTCGCACCTCTCAACAGAAGCAAAGTCTGCCAATGTTCAAAGGTGGTTCAAGAATAAATCTGGCGCACGAGTCCCTCTCCCTGACTTTAATTCCTCCGAAAGACAAACTTCCATTACCGAATTAACCTGGAAGATCTTAGACATTTCCACTGATGCATTCCACCCAACACCACTGTACAATTCGTGGACCCAGGATACAATTCAAAGTTCTCACCGAGCAGCAGCGCAGGTATTGAAATGAAGAACCCGGTGACAGCGATGAAGCGAGTCGCGGCGCAGCCCTTCAGGAACGTGTAGCATCTGAAAAACAGAAAGTTCTTCCAAACCTAACGCACAGACAAAGCGTTTCAACCAGGCACATCTCATTTTCACACAGCCTTCAATTCACTTCGCATTCTTTGATCCTCCCCTGCACTGGTATTGCCAGAAAAACACAGAAAACAGCAGTCATTGTGCTCACTACTTGAATTGTCACTGAGTGAACACACAATAACGGGTGAAAAGCAAAACAAACACTTTTGTGTCAAAAACACACGTCATACGAGTGCTGTGTTCTTCTGAAACATTTTTGGGGACACGTTCTTTTCAGATGATTGGGCCAAACGAATTCGTATTAGTCAAAATTTTTCGAGCAGGATCCCACAGCTGAAGTGTCGCACGAGAAGGGCATTTTGCACCTGCATGGCCAAGCGAAAAAATTGCATCTGAAGGAGCACAAAATACCCAGTGACGAAAGTTTCTCAAATGCATTGTGCGAGTCGATGTCTCAATTCTAGTTTCTGATCTTGTGGGGCCAACCTACCTTCTGCACAAAGGTGCAAATTTGGTCAACTGTGGAAGAGATTTGCAAGCAAGTCACGGAACCAGTCTTGCGACAACCTCAACAAAGTATTCAACAATTGTCACGTACATTTTCTACAGGGCAACCTCACTTTTAGCTCATGATTTTTTTGCAGTAGATTTTGCCAACAACAGTGGGCAGCAGCACTTTCTGTATCAAGCCATTGACGAACATCGTACGCTCACACAAGAAGACTGCTCAAAGGCTTTTTTCTCTTTCCTGAACAGTGTGGAAACTTGAGGCGCACACAGAGGCTGTTTGTGTTTTTATCTTTGAACAGGGTCATCTGGTTGAAGGCGCCGACGCATCAATTGGTCATGTATCAATTGGAAGTTCCCACTGAATGGTAACATCTGCTAAGAGTCTGCCAAAAGTCTTCATTATCTTCTAAAACTATATTCTTGAAGCTTCAAACTTGTTCGCCCCGCAGTTTGCACCCCATACGGTCAGCGCAGGTGATGAGGAGAAGCGCATCTCCTCTGGCTGATGCGGCACTGGACAATGCACTCAGCGGAAATGTGGTTCACATACGGCGAGGCCTTTGTCAATTGATCTCTTTTCAAACCTGAATCAACCAACCACCACTGTCATGCACAAAGGCTTCCAACATGCCACGCATACAGTCAATGTAGACTTGCAATGACCGAGGCATTTGAGCAAACCCAGGCACATAGTTGACCCAAGGCTAGAATTATTTGCTCACAAAGGACACCAACATTGCACTTGCTCCCACAATATATCATCGAAGTTGTCAAAATCGTCAACTTTCTTTGCAGTGGACAATTGTTCCAAAAGCTGCGACGCACAAGAGTTCGCGTGAAAGCTTCTTGAATTCCGGGCACGCTTCAACATTTCATTTGAAATTGGCACCAAGGATGACACAACAACAGATTCGTGTGAGCCCTCATGACATTTGCAACTGAAGATACATGTAATTTGGCCCTACATTAGCACTGTTTGTGCCAAATCAAATATTCTTGTCGTTCGTGGAGTGGTCCCCCAAGGAAATGTTTACGATCTGTCCCCTATTTCAGATTAAAACTGATAATATCACTTTAATTGGCTTTTTTACGTTCAGAGAAGCTCTGAGGAAGCACTTGCTGAGATTTCAAGCCGAGCCCCATCAAATTTGGCTGTGGGGTATTTGTGTTTAGAGTAATGTTGAAATTGCATGTCACGGTACACGCATCCCCCTTTCTCGTCTTTTCGCACAACTTTTCAAACACCTTTCACTGAATGCAAAGTCGCCATGACGGGAAACACGCGCTTTCCGTTTGGCACCAAATTTTAAAACGCACAAAAGTTCAAAATGTGAGTTCCAGGTTGCTTCTTGAGAAGCCAAAAACACTGAAGAAATTGCAAAACTACGTGGCCAACCCTCTTTCAGAGCACGGGTTCATCATACAGTAAAAGCGTTTCTCATCACTTCAAGTCAAATGTGTAAATTGCCCACATTTAATCAAATTTGCATGCCACCTTAATTGGCTCAAGAATGCAAGATAAAAGTTTACCTTTCGTCCCCCTGTGAGCATCTCAAAAGCTTGACAGCGAAATAGCACTGCAGAGTGCACACCATCAGGCAGCAAATGTCGAGCATGACAGCGAAACTGCATATCGCAACGGTAACCTGCAAAATAGAATTGAAATCACCCACAACACCAAACTCCCAAGCAGGTGCACAACAGCAGACGGTGAAATTTCATTCACTTGCGACATAACGTTGTTCAGAAATTGTTGAACACGACAGCCAACATTGCACACGTCGTCCAACAGATTTGCGTTTGAATATTTTCAAAAGACAAGTTTCCTTGCGTCCACACCTGCAAACTTGCGTGCACGCCTGAATGCATTCTTGTCAAGGCTTGACAAAGACATCACCTTGAACAGACAAGTTTTCGAAGCTAGTGGACTGTACCTAATTTCACCCACAATGGCGTTTTCATTTGTTCGCATTTGCTGTTGCGCGTAAGTGTATCCTTACCTCCAACATGCTTTGGTACGATTGGCCTTTCACTAAGACATCGTGATTTGCTGCTTGTCTGGGAGCTTGCGCTGCCTCTCCGTACTGTTTGGCATTGAGTCGGTAGATAAGTTGAGTACCCAAAACAGTGAGCACCAAAGACACGAGGCAGATCAAACCCAACGTGACGAGGCTTTCTTGAACTCTGAAGGTCTCCTCAGAACCATCCACAGCACTGACGATCTTTATGCTCCGGTTGAACAAATTGTTTTTGGAGGCATTCAGACTCGGCGGTCTGGACAGAGTCACGTTGCTCCGGATTGTCGCGTCCAGGGGAGTTTCCTTCACCGGATGCGCAGCTCCATTCTGCATGTAAGTGGGAGTCCGCACTTGGTGGTCCTCCCTGTAGGCCTGACTGAGAACGGACCTGTTGGGATCAGCAGCCAAATATCCGTTGTTACTGTGCACGCTGTGGTTGCTCAGGATGCTCCTGTTGGCGTCCCCGTACATCCCACGACTAGAGACCACGTTGTTTCGACTCGAAACTCTGTACACTCCGTATGAGGGAGAAACTATCATGTTCCTTGTGCCTCTCGCTGAAGTTGTACTGCGAGTGGAGAGCGAACTCTGATTCAGATTGCCATTAGCAGAATTGGACACCACCTCGCCTCTGTTGACTAATATGCTGCCTGTCGGGGATTTGACAGAATAGATGCTCTTGTTTTGATCCGATGCTCCCCTTGCGGACAAAGTGCTTCTGTCCAATGTGTTCTCGTCGAAGTCAGGCCTTGTCGCGGTGGAGAAAGCGCTTTGACTCCGATCAAACACGTCGCCCGGAGACTGCGTGCGATTGCTGGAGTCAAAATGGGACTGATTGCTCCGGACGCGTTCCCTGGGTTGAAAGACAATGTTGCTGGGTTTGTGTTGAGTGCGGTGCGCACCTGCAGCAGGGGCGGGTCCAGGCGACAGGTCTTCGTCCGCCTGCAGAGAATCCACGCTGTTACTGTAGGCTGCCGAGTCCTGTCTGGAGAAGATCCGCTCCCGATTCGCACGGTTGATTTTGGCTTGAAAATAAGCAGTCGGTTTCGGTGCGGGTTTCGGGGGGACTTTGTTGCGGGAAACAGAGATGTCCACCACCTCGTCCTCGCGATGATATCCCGTTTGTGGATTCCTCTGCGCACGGTACGTTTCAAAGTCCGACGGGTACTGGTCGTCGTCGTCAGTCGAGTACTGCGGCCTTCCGTCCTGCACAGACGGCTCCACCTGATCACCGCTGCCAAGGCGTGCTCGGTGTGGGTTGTCTTGCCGCATCGATGCGTGTTCACCGTAACCCTCGTTGCTGTATTGATACATTATTTTTGCCCAAGCAGAGCATGAAGACTTCACCAAAGTTCCCAGTCACTTTATGGCTTGAACCTTGAACTCTAGTCAAATTCAAATTTTCACCAAGCCCGCCTTTTCCATATCGAAGTCAATTACACGGCTGAGCCACATGTCCCTTGTTTGGTGCACAAACATGCGTCTTTCAAGCGTTTTTGTCCCTCTCCATCGACAAACTTACTCCGCGTAGAAGGAATCACGTCCTTTACACTCAGCTACCAAAGCCAGCTCAGACCTCACAAAAATGATCTCTCAAGGGTGAAGAATTCAAACTTGGACGGTCTTCGGCACATCCGAGGTAGATAGCAATCAAGTGAGTGTGATTGCCTGCCAGTCAACCATCATTCGCCATCAGCCGTTCATGTTGTAAATACACTCCGTTTCTCAAGGCTACGTGCATGGCAGAGCTAGACAGGCATGGCAGTAAACTTACTTCATGCACAACAATGTCCTCAGTGTTTGTTCAAAGTTTTCCCACAAAACATTTCCGCATCTCTTTGAAGTCTGTCTTCACCTGTCGAAAATCTCAGGTCTATCAGTTATTTGTTGATGAGAAAAAGTCCACTTTTTGGCAAGTAAAACATTGCTCCATAAAGACCGCCAAACATTCGAAGTGCACCTTCTTCTAACTGAGCTCGTGCAATGAAGGATGCAACATTCCAAAAATAGCAGGGGCATTCAAGCGCAGTGCACCACATCGCCAAATGTGCTCTTCATAAACAGCTGAAAACCGTTCTCATCGCTCACTCCTGTAAACAAACGGCAAAAAACAAATACCTTTACAGTTTGTGTGGAGAACAACAGAAAAGGTCAAAGTGCAGAAAGAACAAGTGCCCGTTTGAAATCGATGCGTTGATTTTGCTGCCACAGGCAGCAGAATTTGCATGCATCAATTATGAATCTGTTATGTTTTGAAATTTGTGCCTTTGGATAAGGTTCCCTTAGGTTTCACATGCAACGATTTACTTGGTTGTCTCCAGTTGGAACAGTCATCAGATTGCAATCAATGCTTGGACAACTCCTGTCGAAAATTTCAGTACAAACATATTTTTGTCATTGAAGCCTTTGCCTGTTTGCGGGAGGTGGCAGGGGATCTGACTGATGAAAATTTCAAGTCTGTTCCTTGCGAAATCCATGAAATTTTGGGCGATTGGTGACGTGCGAAATGGAGCGTAGAGTCTACGATCACTGCGTGGCACACACCTCGTCCCCGCTCGGACAATAATTGGGCCCTTTTTCTTTTCAAAAACCAACAAGTGAAAACATGCACCTGCCACACAAAAGCAGGGGGAGGGGGGCTGTGCTGAAGTTCTTTTGAGGAGTAGACGTCCAGACCACTTTGTTCGTCCGAAACCAGAACTGCCTTGTAGATCTTGGAAGTTCTTCGTTCGTCCCGCACGTGAGATATCCAAATCAGTTTTACCTGCTGGGATCGGGGTGAGCCACAAGCAGCACTGTCTCCTCCCAACACGCAGTCTTGACATACACACAATCTCACAGATTTTTGACAATATGTTGCATTTCTCAACAAGTTGCCACAATTTGAAACTTTGTATCGCCCGGCTCGCTCCAGTTTGATTGGTCGTTCTAATTAACAAGCGCCACCTGCAGTTGAGCAGCTCAGGGTGAAGAAGCTGCCCCCCCAGCAGTCATACAGCTCAGGGTGCCCGACTTGAAACTCGTCCTCAAATGTTGAGCAACTGCGTTTTGTCAAATTCTTGCGCTTGGTCAGCAAGCAAGAGCGGGCCAAGATTTTGCTTCCGCACGTCCACACGACCCTTTCAGTTTCCACCTTTGTTCGAGCGCGTTTCCCGAGCTTTCAACGTGTTTCATTCGATTCTTCCTCCCACATTTGACTGGTTCAGGCGTGATCAAAATTTTCTTTCACTTTTGGAAATTTGCGTTTCTCCAGCATTGCTCTCTTCATGGCTGAGATCTGAGTAGCCGGAGTTTCGCTGAGTCGCGCCGCAACAAAACAACACCCTAGTTGGTTTGAATCACAATTTGTATTGAGATAGACCGAACTGAACAGCTACAACACAAACGCGGCATCAGCGCAGAAGTTGCGTGGGTGGCTCGTTTTCCCGACGGCCAAACCTTCAACCACAACCTTCAAAAAGTCTCTGTAAAACTTGAGAAATAAACAACACAAGATCCAACTAAGTGTACACTCACTATACACGATAATTTATCCCTTTTCAATGAGAAAAAATGTTTCCGACATTCTACACTCATGGAAGATTGCATGAAACTGGGTTGTGTTTCAATCAGAAAAAGTTTTCCTCGTTTCTTCAGCTTTCTGAACAATTCAGCTTCAGGCACCGTGTTTCATTTACAATGCCATATCCAGCGGGTGAAACTTGTAGCACAGAACCTGTGACGCTAAAGACTAACAGAACAGGCATGGTCAACATCCATAATTCCATCCTGCGAAAAACTCCTTCTCCCCAGCTTTCCTTTGAAGCACTTTTTGAGATTTGAGATCCGAGGACTGCTGATCAAAAACAAAACACGGAAAAATGAACTGAGATGAAGGACGATATTTGATCCTAACAAAGAGTGACTATTCAAAACACATGGAAAATGCACTCGAGCACAAAATGCAAATGTCACGATTGACATCGCATTTTCCAGTCTTCTCCTGATGATTCCACTGTCAATTCAGCGTTTTTTTCCCTGAACGGTTGTGCACGCCAATATTTACAACAGCGAAGAGTCTGGGTCATGACATTGTAACACGCGCCTAACATCGATAACATGTCAAATGTGTTTCACTGTGTGATGATGTATGCAATGTAATCAAGTATGTTTCAGGCAGCACTTCATAAACCCTTGTCAACCTGTACGTTACGCATGTGGTTTCCAATGAAAGCCTCATGACTGGTGAGAAAACACAGATCTATAGTTGCTGGCCTCCTTAAGCCTGACTCGTTTCCGCTGCAGCCGTGTCTGAGGACGCATCTCCATCGTCCTTCTTGTCTTTCTTTTCACCTCCTGCAAAACAAAATTGCAAGGACACGTAAACGACACGGTCACTGCCACACAGAAATATGGCACTATGTTCGCACTTGTATTTTCATTCTTGAAACAGTTCAGACCATAAAGGGCAACTTTGGGAAGCACGAAGCCCCGACTGACCTTCGCCCTCGGCGCCCTCGCCCGTGCTGTTGGTCCTGCGGCGCTTGCGCGGGTTGAAGCGCTGCCCGCGCGGGTAGCGCGGCGCCGGCAGCGCGTCCATGCCCAGCACCTTGTGAATCTGGCGGAACGCGATCAGCCGCAGCGCGTGCTACAAACAACCAGTCTCGAAAACGTTAATCGAACTCGGAAGAACATCCTCACAGCTGAAGCACAAGAATGTCGGGCCAGCGTCGTCTGCTTTTGATCAGCAGCTGCCAAGAGTCCAACGTTCTTTGTGACAAACAAAGCAACCCAACGAAGTCAAGCACACGGTACATGCAACCAAACGCGCAGAGGTTTGTTTGATGAAGGCGCCTCACCTGAGCACTGGCAGTGATGTCCTCCCGTTCCTGCGGCGTAAGCGATGCGGCAGCATCCGAAGGTTCCTTTTCACACGGATCGTACAAACCTGGCCCGCCTGAAACACGGTGATGGATATCGCCATAGTCGTGAATGGTGAAACATGAACTGCTTCAAATAGTGTTTATCCCAACCACTGCATCCACGAACAGTTGAGATAAATTTCTTGAGTGGCACAGGTGACCCAAGCGACAACAAAGTATAGACGAACCAGGCAACAGAATTCCAGACGCAATGCACTCAAAGACTCTGCGAAGAGCGTCGCCGGGCGACATGTTCGCTCCGCCACTGCTGACACACTTCTCCACAAGCAGCTCCATGGCCTGAAATTCAAACGGAGGTCATCAGGGGTGGAGCGTAACGACCCGTCACTTCAAAATCTCTCGAGCACGCGTCACGACTTTACAATCCAAAATTTCCTCAGAGGGTCAAGGGATTACTCGCTGAAAGCAGGTGATTCCTCCGAGAACTTCGAACAAACAACTGGAAAGAGACAATTGTGTCTGCGGTTGAAGCCCGGTCGCGAGCAGAGCACGGTACGAAGAGGCGACTCACCCACTGGTTCAGCGGGGTCCACGTGGGTACGCGCTGACAGAGATCTCGGAGAATACGAATCACGACGACGCAAGACTGAAGTCCGTTTGCCCTAGCCTACACAATGATTGGTTTTGGAAAACATGTTACAATGTCAATTCCACAGAACTCAAGAATCTGGATTGAAGTTTTCGTTCGATTCCCAAACACCTTCCAACAAACTTTGGCCAAACATTCAACTCCTCATTCATTCCACAAATCTGCAGAATCCAGATTCTTGAAGAAAACTCGAGACCAAATCACACAAACAAACGACTACTTCATTTTGGAGACAACTTTCACGATTCGTCAGGCCAAGTGTGGAAGTGGACGGGTGTTTCTGCATGTTGCATTCCAAATGTATAGTTAGGGGCCCAGTCTTTTTTTAAAATGTTTCTTGTTTCTGAATGAAATTATAGCAGTTTGCATGTGCATTGTCAATTGCTTATTGCGATTCTAAAATATGTAGGCTCTCGTTCCAACAGCGATCTGAAACTCGAAGGTTGCACAAGAGAATCAGATTTCTGTTCGAGCCACATCAACAAAGCTTCAATATCCAACACCAAATTCTGCTGCGACTTGCAAGTCTGGTGTTGTGGGAAAAATGAGTGACAAAAAAACCCTGTCGTAGTCAATTTAGACACTGAAACGCGTGAAAACTTTCCTCGGTGAGCAGCAAAATTGCTTCGACTTGCAGATCTTTCACTGAACTCTTTGAAGCAACAATGAACACGCAATTTATGCCACGAAGCAAAACAGCTGCCACCTAAAAATTGCAAAATCACCACACGTTCCAGTGAATAGACTGACTTGGTGAGATTCTAAAGGAAATATCTGGACTGGGTTAGCGTTTGAAGAGTCTTTCATGATATCGTGAGGACACAGGTCACTTTCAGGTTTTTCGTCGTACACTGAATGTTCACTGAATGTTCATTTTTTGAACACTGATACAGCTAACCCAGCAGTTGGAAGTTCTGCCTTGACTTTCCAGCCTCATGAAAACGAGAGGAAAATGGACACTGTCGCCATCAAGGTTCCTCTCGAGAATGATCAATCTTGTTTGGCCCAAACATACTTACCAGGAGCTTCTGTGTTCATTGTTAGTAAGATTTGTTTCGTCACCATGACGTTTTCAGTGCTTTTTTTTCAGTGTTTTGAATGGATGAATGTTTCTCGTACCGTGTGTTCACATTCTGAGTTCAAAAGTTCCTTTCACAATACCTCTAACAGTACTTGCAAATTGAAGTCGTGAAGAAGAATGTGAACCTACTCGAACCACGAACATTCACTCACCACACCAAAAAATAACTTCATCACGTTCACAATCACTGCCCTTTTCACGTTTCTCACAAAAAAAAGTGAGGCTTACACCTGAAGATTGATCATTATCTCGTTCGACTTTGAGATATTACTCTTTCAAAAAATAATAGTAAACATAAGGCTGCAAAGTAGAGTAAGACAAAAAGGCGAACCTGGAACCATTTTGCATGTCGCAGTGCTGCTAGAGCATCGAGGCATTTCTGCCTGTCGAGCACATCCGGCGGATCTTTGACTGTTACAGTCTCTATAAGTACAGACCAGTAACACACTCAGTAGGCGCTCGAGGGTGTTTGACCATTTTCTCTCCAGAACAATGCGAATCCACGAAGGACAGAACTCTCTCGTGAAAGAAAAATGTGCACAATGTAAAAACTACGTGTGGGAGAACCAGGCAATTTGCAATCGTCGCCCTCTCTCGAGACTTCTCCCCCCCCCCCTCTGCCCTTGCAGCAGCCAACTACTCAGCTGGAGAGTTGGTCCGCCCACCTTATCTCTTTTGCTGTGTTCGGAAAGGAATTCAATTATTCTGAAAAGCTGTTCTCACTATGCACATACTGCAGTTGACGCTCTTTGCCCTTTGAAGTGCACTACGTTTCAACTGACGAGAGAGTCTGCCTTGCTTCATCTTGTGTCTGAAGATCCATGGTCAAAAATCCTTGCACTGATGCTGATTCTTGCCACCTGTGGGAAACTTGAGAAGGCTTTGCACTGTGGTATTGAAACAAAAGACACATTAGAAACATGAACTGCTGGCGTTATCACCAGCAAAGCAAACAATGGAATTTTGTGCGCGATGCCAAAGTGATGAAAAGCCTTCGCATGAAATACAACATGTTAATGTGAAAAGTCTTTCGGTGAGGAACATATCCCGAGCAAAAATTTAAAACTTGTTCTCTTGAAACGTTGTGAGTATTACTTTGAGGTTGCAATTGGATGTGTGCTTGTGCACAGAATATACCGTGTTCTGTAGAGTTAATTTGAAGTTTACCTGCCAAAAGCATAGAACCATGCTGCTTTCTCCAGACCCTCACCTCCACTCGTCATGTTTCTACACTCTTGGCTACTTTCAGCCATCAACTTTGGACAATACCGCATATATCTCGAGCACTTTACACACATCAGAAGACTGCGAACTGTGATTTCGGATCATCGCCAAAAGTGGAAATCGTAAACACCACAAAATAATCCATGATGAAATGGACCGAGTAAGTGAAAATGTTCCTCAGAAAGATCCTGGTTGTTAGGCCTGGGCAGCCTGCCCCACTTGGTGGTGACACCTGGTGCCTTCGGCTCCTACCTCCTTCGGCGGCGGCCTCCTCGCGCATGATGGGCGACGTGAGCGTGATGGTGCACGTCGTCTTGATCTCCTTCTCCGCAGTCACGATCACAGCAGCCTCCTCCACGCACATCTTCACTTCATACGCTTCGTCCGGAGCAGCCGTCTGCGACAACAAGGCGAGGTAACATTGTCAACGCAGCTTTGCACCAGGTCAGTACCTCGTTTTTTTGCGTGTCTTGCTTTTCGCACAATCGTTCCACTTCACACAAAATCCAGCCACACAACGGCACTAAAGCTCGCACTCACCCCGAGCTGTTTGGGGAGACAGTCAGCGACGCGCTCCAGCAGCGTGCGCGTCGGCTTCTCCGAGCACAGCAGCACGAGGTGCACGTTGAGATCGCCGTGCAGCAGCAGCCCCTTGGCGAGCACGCCGACGCGCATGACGCCCTTGAGAGCGCGTGGCGCCGTTTGGGCGTCGTCCTCCTTCTTCTCCCTGCAGTCAATAGAAATTCAACACTTCAGAATTCGCTCTTGCTACAAGTGTCGGAAACAGCAAACTTTGTGTCGAGATTCTGGAACACAAGACGGCGATACACACTTACTCTTCTTCCTCTTCCTTTTCTTCTTCCCCTTCCTTCTTGGGTTCTTTCTTGACCTCCTTTTCCTTTTCCTTTTTGACGACTTCAACTTTCTTCTTCTCCTCTTTTTTCACTTCGGTGTCCATGGGTTTGGGAGCGTCGCTGTCGGCCACGAAGTCGGAGACTAGTTTGAGTGCTTTCTCGCACGATGAGACTATGTTCTGCACGGCCTGGAGTTCCTGCTCGTTCGGGTAGATGCTCGCGTGCTTTTGCATCACGTGCCTGTCATCAGACGTGTCCGGTCGCCTCGGTGGCTGAAAAACAAGTTTTTACTAAGAACAGCAACTCCAATGTCAATCCCCATGTCTGCAGCGCGGCCACTTGTTCAAACACTTGTCACTGTGTATTGTGTGACAACTTACACCGCTCATGGGCCCGCCGGGTCCGAACGGTCTGCCACCGGGCCCACCGTAGCCACGTCCCATGTAATACTGTTCTTCCTCCATCCTGGAAAAAGCAGAAAGTCGTCGATATTTGCATGTCCAAAGGTCTGAAGACAAGGTCAGGATTCATAAGGCAACGAGATTTCCAGATGACTGCCACCAAGAAGCTACCACCCAACAAAACACACAACAAATGGAGGAAATAGACTGGCAACAACAAAAGCCAACGAGATCAAATTTGAAACAATGCCGATGAACAGATACTGAACTCTTTTGAAAAACGGTTCACACGTGCCGGAGGTGAATTTCCGTTTTTGAACCAGGTCCTGTTCAACATAGCAACACATCAATTTGGCCCAACCAAGAAAGGACTGAATGTGGAAATACTCGCACACGACAGAACTGGTGACCAAACTCTGAAAGACTCAAGAACGTCACAAGTGAGAGCGGTGCGTATGCTCACATGTATCGCATCTCTTCGCGCCAGCGGTCCTCCATGTCGCGCCGCCGCCAGTACTCCTCCTTGGCCGCCTGGCGACGTAGCTTCTCCTCCTGCAGCTTCCGCGCGCGGATGCTCGGCTTCACCTCCACTTGCAGGCTGGGGTCGACCTTTTTCTGTAAGCGAGATACCGACATTTTACTGCGTCGTCACACGCTGAGCTGATGCACAAAAGCACAGTTCTGACTTTGTGTGGCGTGCGCGCAGACATTTCTGAAACCTTTGTGCTCGACAAGACCTATTGGCAGCGCTGAGACATGTCACTCGTTTCAGAGTGACAAGCTCGAGAACACAACAGGGCGTACCTTGTATTGCAGTCTGTGCCGGCGACCTTTCATGTGCATCTCCTTTGCATTGGGATCGTTGAACTTGCACTCGCACAACTTGCAGTTGAAGCTGACTGTCTTGCCAAGTTCGTTTTTGACTTCTTCGATATATTCCTGACCTGTAATGAACATGAACGAGTTCAAATGACTTCGTTGACACCATTTTGCGGAACATTAGCACGCAAGTGACGCTCTCTCTGAAACACACAAGCCAACGCACCAACGGGCTGGACATCCTTTTCACCGGGCAGCAGAACAGTGTCCTCCTCGTCGTCAGGGGTCGTCACGGCCGGAGCCACTTTCGCGGCGTTCGCTGCCGCGCTATTCGCAACTGCGACTCCCGTCGGCAAAGGTTTGGCTGTCTTCACTTCTTCTGTTTTTCCACCGGTAGTTTTCAACTGTGTGCCGCCTACAAAATCTTTGGCTACAGTTGCAGCACAGTGGGAAATAAAAGGAAGTATGAGTAAGTAAATCAACAACACAAACGGATGTTCTAGTGAGAACAGAATTTCAACAAATCACACAAATTCAGTCAATTAGAACAGAAAATAAAACGTTTGAAAACATACCGACGAAATTAATTTTTGGCGCAGCCACAACTTTTTTCGCAACAGGAGCGGCGGGCACCACGGAAGTTTTGACAACCCCGGGTTTGGCGGCCACCACCGTGGCTGTGCTGGTCTTGACGACGGTTGTGGCCAAAGTTGTGTTGGACACGACGGTTGGTTCCGACGACGGGATCGGCTTTCCGAGCTTCGTGTGCAGTTTCAACACCTGCAACAAGTACGGAAGGTTTCGGAAAACGCACTCTCGAACTAACTTCCGAAGATGTTGTCGATTTGACGAGGCCGTATTCTGCACAGAAAAACACCACGCTTCCTCTGCGACGGAAGGCTCACCTTCTGATGCTTGGCGCCCCGAATGTGCGCGGCATAGGCGTCTGCGCCAGTGCAGGACACGTCACACAGCTCACAGCGCAGCTGGTTCTGGCCACGCCCCGTCGTCTGCGCAGCGCCCTGCTTTGCAGCCGCCTCCTTCTTCTTGTGCTTCTGACCCTCCAAGTGCTCCCGGTACGTCTGTGCAGAATATCAAACTGGTGCTAAATCAACAACGGAATGTGACCGAAACTTTCCTTTCCACAGACCAGCGCACAACAGGTCGGACCGGAGTAAGGAGTGACCACAGAAGCGGCGACCATAAACAGACCAGAACTCGCAGTGTTGTCGTGCGCCAGTTGTGTGACGCATTTCACTCAGTGACATCAAATTACAAGACACGAACACACGTGTTGAAGGGTGTGTTGAAAACCAGTGAACCTTGCGAGAGGGGCGGGCGTCTTCGAAATTTGCGTGGCATCCCATTGCAGGACCCAGAATTTTCGCTTTTCGAAGTGCGACAAAATCTCAATCCTCGGTAGGATGCCATTACAGGTTTCTGAAACACAACACAGCAAAGATAAATCACCTGTGGACCGGCGCAGCTGATTTTGCACACTTCGCAGTAGTGCAGCTGTGGGGGTTTGGGTGGTTGCTTGGGTTTGGTCGTCTTCATCATGGTGGTCGTTCCTGCCTTCTTGTATTGCCAGGTACTGGCTCCGGTTTTGGCAGCTTGTTGTTGTTGGTAGTAGGTGGTCGCTGCAGAGTACAAGGCTGCATCGTACCCTAAAGTGTCACCAAGGCCAACATTCACGCATGCAAAGTCAAATAGCTGTCACCTAAACGGGGCGGCAAGAACCGGCAACTTTTAGCATCTTTGTTGCAACGAAGATGCTAAAATCGTCTTTGAACTTGAAACGGCAAATGTGAAACAAGGCGTGTCATGCTGGAGGAAGAAAACACAGCGAATCTCTCATTGTGTGTCCCCCATTGTGTGCACCCGCCCAACCACTTCTCCATTGACAGATACAACGACGCCCACCTCGAGACCACAAATTTCTCGGAAGTGAAGATGGACCGACATGGCCAGACACAGGCACAAGATTTCCCGATACGGGTCCGGGAATACCGGCTGGTGAACCGCACATGGCAACACAGCATTGGCGTGGCTTCGCCATGTTTGGACACCTGGCCAAAACGTGATGGGTCCAAAATCCGGGGATGTTTCGTTCTTGGCAAATGAGAGATTTCTTTGCAACTCTGATCAAGCACACCACAACGTTAAAATTCTGGAACCAACTGTAAATTTTGAATAAGCTTTGGAACAAGAACACAAATGAACAAAATTACGCGCCTCGGCAGCCGCCATCTTGAATGCAACAGCAACCGCAAGTTGGTTGGACCTTTGAGGTCATCTTGGACACAAAACTGCAACGGACTCTGGAGCGGTCACCCGACATCGACTTGTGGACTTCGGGAAGGGGGAGAACAGAATCACTTGAGGCTCTTACATTGCCCCTGATAGTCACAAGTGCTGACCACATTTGTGAACAAAGACGTAAACCAAGGAAGAGCCGCATTGTCCAGGGAGGTGGTGCAATTCACTTTGCAGAAGTGGTCCCAAACCAACTGTTTGAGGAGGGCAGCCCCTAGCCAAAATTTGTTTGGGGGCGGGGCCCCAAGGCAATTGTGGGGGAGGGGGGTTGAACTAATTTTGGAGGGATGGGGGTCAGAGTCCAAACTTCTCTCCCCCCCCCAACCCCAAATACACTGAAAAACAATTTTCACACAAAAAGAAAAGAGCTGATGCCAAACCTTTCAACCAAACAAGCTTGTTTTGTACAAACACCGAACCCCTCTCTCCGGGATCAGGTCTGCATCAGCACAGATTCCAGGGTACACGCCCCGATGCCCAACAAGTTGGCTCTGAATTTGTAATTTTTGCCACTGATTTCCATTTTCCTTTCGAAATGGCAAATTCCACGTGAGAACGTCACAAATTATTCCGGGACACGCACCACACAACAACAAAAGGAAACGAGAGATTCTGTTTTGGCCTCGAACATGACACAAAATGGTACTTTGCATTGTTGATCTGTTGATTACCCACTTTTTTACTGTCTCGCTTGTACTGATTTCGTTTTAATTACCCACATGTTACATCGTATTTTCCCCGACTGCTGTTTGTTTTCGCCAGCAGAAGACATTCTTCACCACTGAGGTGAAAAATATCAATTCTCATGCAATGCAAATGACTAATCTCTGAAGTGCACTGAAGTTTTCCCCACATGAGACACTTACCAGAGTAGGTTGTGGAGTTGGTGGTCGTGGTGTACGTGCTGGTGGAGGTGGCAGCGGACGTCCCGCCTTGATAAGAGTAGGTGGACGAGGGAACGGCCGCTGGCGTCTTCGCGCCCGTGATCTGTCGAGGCGCCGCCTGGTTAGCGTAGTTCGTCGTTGTGAACGCCGGCTTCGCTGTTGGGAGATGTGCAGGGTATCTTTAGAACTGGCTTGTTTTCACACAAATCGTTTCCAGATGTTCTTGCCAAGAACGAGGGAGATTCGCCCAATTGGTGTGCGATCATTCTGACACAGCTTGAGACAAGACAAATCCCAACAAGAATGCTACGCATAAAAAGCGTGTGGTCTATACGTTCGCAGTTCATCACTGATTAAAAAAAAAAAAAAAAAAAAAAAAAAATTTTTGAAAGTGGGTCTGACCCAAGACCTGCTTTGGCCAAAGTGGGCCTGACTGGGGG
>JAAUXT010136216.1_pt1 | contig 21063 bp, 26 predicted proteins | sample 7278171 | NCBI WGS metagenome assembly JAAUXT01 (sample SAMN14350112, study PRJNA611818) | marine sediment metagenome | isolation source: surface marine sediment (1.8m) | place: French Polynesia: Moorea | collected 2018-08 | reverse complement strand
GCTTAATATCAATTTTGTGCTATTTTGCTGGTAATTTACCCAGCATTCCCTCCCCCCCAGGGGCTGATCACGTGACCCCTTGGTTTTTGGCGCTCTTTCTTATCCTGAAAAAAAGATGGCTGATGTGGTTGAAATCAAAGCCCTTTCATTTATCAAACAAGAGATTACTCAAAGATTGATCTTAGTCAGTCAGCAGCAAAATCAATCACCATTGTGTGCCAGTGTAATCGATCAAGTGATCAGTCAGTTTTCTGTCTTCGCCCCGGTGAGGAACCAATGTTTTCGTGCCATGGTAGTGAGGCTGGCGATGAACGTTCATCTTTCTCAACACTAGGTAAGTCACTCCACAGTCAATGTGCACACAACAGGTCTTTCGAAAAGGATACGTCCGCAGATGCTTTATCCGCAAGTCCCGAGTTTTTGGTCCAAAAGCACCATAGGTGTCATCAGTGATGGTTGAGCTCTTCACTGAAAAGATCGAAAACTTTGATCATGAAGTTACCAGTGAAACATCCACATCTCCACGTGGGAAAATAGTGCACTTCAGAAACTGCCTTTTTGGAGTTCAGGAGCTTGCCGGTGCCACTTCAGGATGACGAAACGAACGATTTTGTTTGGAAAACGAGAATTGTGGAGTCCGCACCAGTTTGCTCCTTGCTGAGCGCCGTCTCCATGTGCTGGATGAGGTCGCCCATGTCGTCCTCGTCGCCGCCCGCCGCCGCCCCCGCGGCGCCCACCACGGTGGCGAGCAGCGTCCCTTCCGCCTCGTCATCATCGTCGTCTTCATCGTCCTCGTCCTCGTCCTCGAACTCGTTGTCGAACTGCGAGTAGTACGTCTCTGCCAGGTCGGGCTGGTCAGGTACGCCTGGAAAAAATGGACAGGTGAAAATGGGCGCGTTCGATTCGCCTGTGTGACTCCGAAGAGATAACAATCGGACTGAATGTTTCAGTTCAAGTTCAAGAAACACAACTTATCACAGCGGGGCAAGAAAATGAAAATAAATCCGTTTCTTCCAGTGCGATCCACAGAAGAAACGTTGTTTGACCCACGAATATGAAGGTCACGAGGCAATACATGACTCGCAAAAGCAACTGCATCATCGTTACCATCTTTGAAATCCAGGGAAGACTCATCGACGTTGTAGACCATCTGATCTCTCATCGGAGTGATGGGTCTGTCGTCCCCCGCGACCGTCATGTGTTTGTTCGAGTAGTGGCTATCGCCGTCGCTATAGGAGCGGTGCACCGGGAGGCTTCCGCCGCCGCCATGGCGTCGGTCTACCGCGTCTCTGCTGTACCCGTACTCGATGTCTTCATCATCGTCATAATCATCGTCCTCTTCGTCATCACTGTCGTCGTAATCGTCCTCTGGAACTGCAAGAAGTCGCAACGTGACAAGAATCGAGATAACGCCATGACGTGCTGGAAGATGAATCTGGGAAACAAAGAAAAACTATTCCGAATCCACACCAGACACGAATTGACAGAACCCATTCACTCACGACCCTTTGCTCGTACACATAAAAATCACACAGAACCTACTTCTGCTCTGGAACGGTTCGTAGCCCAACCCGTACTCGTCCTTACTCGACTTCATTTTCTCTGCGCTGTCTCCTCTTCGCAACCAAGGAGGCGCCTGCAAGCACGGATCGTCTTGGGATTGTTCGGGCCACCACACGTGTGCTCCAGCCCACCTCCCCCCGAAACCGAAAAAAATGTCAACATTGGATCACCTCTTGTTGGGTTAGTTTACCCCCGGGACAAGATCTCAAACCAGATTCTGCCAACTCACATGCGTCTTGTACGCGTTCATCGTTTCCTTGATCTGGTGATACTTCTTGGCGTTGTCGGCTCTTTGTTGAAGCGCAGCACCACTGCAAGAGACAAACACCAACTTTGAGCTGAAGCATCACCTTGTCAGAAAATATTGAACAAGCACTGCTCAAGCTCGATGCAACTGCAGGTGTGATGTCCCAGCAGCAGCAGGTCGTTGGGTGGCATCTTGTGTGCACGACTTGTGCAATAAATGTCAACATTTCTGAAAGGGCTTGGGGGGGGGGCACGATGCCCTGGGTGGGAGAGGGAGCGTGGAGGGGGAGGATATTTGACCGGCCTTCCGTTTATCGCACCACCACTGGGTGTTCTGCACTTGAGGGACATCGCACAATAAAAGCAGAGGCTGGCTACTGAAAATATTGACATGAAGTGTGGACGCACTGCAGTCTCTTGGCCTCCGCATCCGCTTTCTCCTGTTTCCGCAATCTCATCCTCTCTCTCGGCGATAGGTTCTTCCACTTCGCGTCCTCAGATTCTTTTAGTATTTGGTCCAGATGCGATTTCTTTTTCCTGGTGCAGAAAAAATCAAGACGAATGAGTGGACAATTGTTATTTTTGCTTCGTTAAAAATCTTGGCTTGTTTGTTGCAATTCTATGTTTCAAATACGTACAAGGCTTTGACTAGTTCTCGCGATTCTTTGTTGATACTTGATTTCTGCTCTTTGGCGAAGTGTTTGTCCATCATGGTGTTTTTCAACACCTGCAACAGGAAGCAACATCGCAGCAGTCTACTAACAGTGGACTTCAAATCTCACATTACAACCAACAGAAAAAGAGCTACCTCCATCTGTCTTGTGATGAATGGGATCTTCAAAACCTCAGAAGCTGAAGGTCTCTCAGCAGGGTCCTTCTCGAGAATGCTGAAATGTGGATCAACCAAATTTGCACCCAACTCTTCGTTTCACTCAAACAAATTGCATAACTGTAGATCTAGTTCTCAATTCCCAGGAAATTCCCAGCCTCACCTTCGGAAGACATGATGCAGGTCTTGGGAGTACTCCTCAGGCCACTCAGGCAAGTCGCCCTCCACGATTTTGTACATCACCCCCATCAAACTCTGACCGTCAAAAGCATGTTTCAAGGTCACCAGTTCGTACAGCATACAGCCCACTGACCTGCACCAGAAGACAATACAATCAAGGTTATCATCGAAACACTCAAAGCCGGAACAGATCATCACTTTGAATTGACCACCACAAAAGGTAACTTCGTACCAGACATCAGACTTTGAGTTGTACCCTTCATGCTTCAACACTTCCGGACTCATGTAATACGGAGTCCCGGTGAAAGTCGACGCCAAATCAGTTCCCATCAATATCCGCGAAATCCCAAAATCTCCAATCTTGATCATGTTGTGCCTGAGAAATATGTTCCTGCAACAAATTTCTTCAATGAATGACCGGAACGACATTGATTTGTCCAACCCGAAAAAAACCCAGACCGAATGTGAGTCGAACAGACCTTGTTTTGAGATCTCGATGTAAAACCCGCCTGAAATTATCAACACACATGACCGTCATTCATTTGGGGCAATTTGGTAAATTTGACAAACACACAACAGGGATTTGGGGTCAACGAGCATTACCTGCTGTGCATGTACTGAACGGCTAGTAGCAATTGAATGAGCCATTCGATCACAACACCCTCGGGGAAGGCTTTGCCTTGTTTCCTGTACTGAATGATCTTGTGGTCCAAATCTCCACCCTGCAAATGGAAATCCCGGAAGGTTGACGGATATTTGAAAAGCGTCGCACTGTTTGACATCAACAATCATGGTGTTGTCGACCGGTCAAAGACACAATGGTCTTTGTGTGGCTGCCCTGTGACTAAGCATGTTGGCCCGCTGGCAAAGTTCCAAAGCTTGAGCGTACCAAAGTGCGCAACATTGACAGGCGATTGCGGATGTGAACGCAAACGTTTTGATTGAAACAGATTCTTCGAAGTTCGCGTCATTGAAAATTGAACATGTTCTTACCTCGCAGTATTCGGTGATGATACAGAAGTTCTCCTGGTCTATGAAGCTGTCGTGGAATCTGACGATGCCCGGGTGATCGAGGTTTCGCAGCAGGTTCGCCTCGTGCATAGCGTCCACCGTTTCGTCCGGCTGCAGGTCCCCCACCGAGATTTCTTTCAGCACTTTTCTGATCACAAAAATATCACCATCGCACAAATGACAGCTTCAGTCAAACTAGATTGGAACTATTTCTGGCTGTCACAAAAATCTAATAGGCCAAGGACAAACACACACAAGACAGAACATCTTCATACTCACTGCTGCTCCTTTGGATCCTTGCATTTGAGATCTGTGACGAGCCATGCTGTTCCGAAATTGCCACTTCCCAGTTTCTTCTCCACTCTGTACCGGTTGGCCAGCACCCTCTTGTTTTGCTCTTTGCCACTTTTGGAGCCAGGAAGCTTCTTCGGCAGAGGCATTGTCCCTGACTGTCACTGTCACAGCCGCGTGATGAATCCAGTTGAAATGTGCAGCACCACTTGGAAACACGTGGACAGGTAAAACCTGGGTTGTGTGACCAGGTGACTCCCACCAGTCCTTCAAGAAAGGGTTCCCCGCCTTTGTTGTCTTTGACAAGTCTTGCAATTGGTCTCTCCAAAGTGTTGGAGCTGAATTTTCTGTCGCTGGCACAAGATTTGTTTGTGCACTTGGATCTTTTCCGAACAGAAGTCGTCGTTGATCACAGGTTCAGAGGGTCGATTCCGGACTGTGATGTCAATTGTGCGAATTCAACAAATTGGTCAGCCATCTTTGCATTGATTTGCACAAGCACGCTTCTGATCAAAGTGTAAATCTCCTGCACAAAGCACTGAAGCTGCACAAACAACCGCGCACCTAGAGCCTGATGTTAAAAATGGTCACGCCACCACACTCTGCTCAAAAAATCTTTGACTGCAGGCAAACTTTTGTCACTTTGTTCCCCACGCGAAACTCCCTTGCAGGGGATAGTTTACACGATCACCTTAGAGCCAGGTGCATGACGGGAAGAAGTGTCGTGAGAAAATGTTCGTCACCTAAACGGAAAACTCATCACTCAAAGGCGAGCTATTGGCTTCCTGTCACAAACCTTTCCAACAGTTGTTGTTGTGATTGCAATCCTCTCCCACCAGTGTCCATGGCACTTCAACAAAATCTGCAATTGTGCCTCTCTGTCCTTTGAACGGCATCACAAATTCTGAATTTGCCCACGGCATCAGAACACCCCATTTCACACGTTTATCTGTGCAGCGAAGCTCAACCAGACAGAAAATAACTGGATAGATATTTGTAATTCGTCAACAAGGAAACACAAACAGGTTCTTGGTATTCTTGGTTCCATTTCCAGCTTCCGATTGCGACCATTCCGGTTCATCTCTCCCAATTCACAAGCCTCAGCCCATCACAAACTGGTGGTGCGCCACCTTCTTGCAATTTCCCTGGTTCTGGGTGAAGTGCGATGCCTGTTCGTCATCACAAAACTCGTCGTGTCGTCGTCGTCTGTCGGAACAACTTGAAACCGCTGCACCCGAAGCAGCATCCGCTGCTGAGGCCAGAAGAAGCACTCGGAGATCACCCAGACAATCAGCACGACCACGAACATCACAAGGCAGAAGATGAACAGGGTGAGAGTCACTCCGAAGCTAAATTTGAAATTTGAAACGACGACGCGGTTGTGCACGAAGGCTGGTGGGAACGACTGGAGGTATTCGTTTTCAACGAAGTGCAGCAGAATGGCGGACACGATGGTGCAGAAGATGAGGAACACGGTGATGATGACGAACCAGAAGCGACGGGTGTTGCATTCCAGCAAAACATCCTGCAACAGAAGCAAAATATTGGGAGTGGGTTTTTTTCCGCCACAACAATTCGGAATAAATTGTAGATCAGCAAATCGTACAAATCTTGTAAGACTTTTCTTCTCTCGCTGGTTCGTGCACTCCAGTGTGCGACTTGTACTTGCCCTGAAACTTCTGCTGCAGGAGCGGGTCCGACTGACGGTTCGCGCCTCCACTCCCGGGTATTCCGTCTGACAGATCTCACAAACCGCCGACTGCTGAGCGTTCGCCCATTCCACCAGGCACTCAGTGTGACACCGCGCCATGGTTCCTTTGCACTGACATCCGATTTCCACCAGATCTTTGTCTGAAAAGAGCAGCGGACCGTCTGAAGTTTGCGAACGTTTCTCCATTCAGAATGCAGATTGGACTTGACCTCGTCCATAGATCCAGATCTACGGGGGAACAACAAAACTCTGGATCTGGATTCAAATCTTATCTGCGTCACCTGTCTCTGTCCTGCCAAGTTGGCAGATCCGGCAAACGGACGAACTGGTTGAGGCAGAGACACTCTGGCACACATCTGGCAAAGGTGGTTCTCCACAGAACGCTTCGCCTGTGTCTTGGGTTTCTGTCGGCTCGTTCTCCTGAGAATTGTCCATCTTTAGATCTGACTCTGAGACAAGGTGCGAGTGTGACATGTTCGTTGTCTTCATCGAGGTGAGGACACCACACGTTTCACGTTTGATGGTCCACGCGTCTCTCTCCCGTTTGGACCAACGATTTGAACCACTCTAGATCAAGTTTTAGGATGTTTCTTGTTCCGATCTAGAGATGGAATGTCTGTAATTTATCCTTGTCAGCACCCGTTCATTTATACAAAGGCACAACGTTGACATTCGGACGTTTTTAAAGTGACTTCTGGAGCGACGTGACGTCACGTTGTGCTGAGCGACGTGAGTTGCGATCGCTGCGCGGCGGGAAAAGTTGCGCCGGAAGCGACGTCGCCGCCATGAAGGTCGCCTCCAGAGAAGAGTTCCGGTGTACTTTCGCACCCATGAGTTCGGAAAACATTTGAATTTCCTTGTGGGTTTGTTGTGTGTTTATGTGTGCCCTGCCTTGTTTGTGTGCGTCTCGCTATGGAGGAAATGGAGATGCAAATTCAGATGGCCAAAGAAGCTGACGAGGACGACTATTTGGTCGGGGAACCGACGACTGAAGATTTCATTCATGCCCTCGCCTTCAATGAGAAGCGCCACACGGAGAAAATTGAAGCCTTGAAAACTGTAACACAGACATGGAGAATGAAAGAACGGGTAAACAAGTTTTCAACATGTTCGCTTGGCAGCTTGTTGTAGTTTAGATTGTCGTTGTGTTGCTTGAAATTGCACAGGTTTGTCATCAGCTGGTTGACATGAGCCCAGAAAATGTGAGGGCGGCGATTCGGGCTCAAGAACAGGTGAAATATTTGTGGAAGGCAAGTTCATAAACAGGATGCCCACGTGTGCTGGTGTTCCTCCTTTTATTTGGTTTTGAACAGATATTCTTTCTTCCATTCTGTTGCCTTGAGTTTGTCCCACTCTCTTGCATGAACTGACAGCTGTCACATGTTCAGCTGAAACATTGCAAGTTCCTTGTCAGTGTTGCAGGCAACTGGAGTTTTTCAGATCTAATTTTTCCAGATGAAGACAGTGAGCGTTGCTTTGGTGATGTGTTTGAACGTTGGAGTGGATCCACCTGACGTTATCAAGACATCGCCTTGTGCCAGGCAAGAATGCTGGATAGGTGAGCACGTCAGAAGCACAAGAGCAATTTTTCATCATGTTCTCCACGTGCACGTACAAGAAAATTCACTTTGAGCCTTGCCACTTTTCAGATCCGTTGACTACAAACAATCAGAAGGCCCTGGAGGCAATTGGAGCCAATCTTCAGCGGCAGTATGAACGTTGGCAGCCTAAGGCGAGGTACAAGCAGAGCTTGGACCCCACAGCTGAAGAAGTGAAGAAGCTGTGCACCTCTCTGCGGAGAAATGCTAAGGTTCGTTCTGCAAACAAACAACTTATCAGTGAAGGCACCAGATGATAATTTTAAGTGGATTCTTGCACTGTTGGTGACCTTTGTTTCTGTTTGTTTCAGGAGGAACGCGTCCTATTTCATTACAATGGTCACGGTGTACCAAGACCCACAGCCAACGGGGAGGTCTGGGTCTTTAACAAGGTATCGATCTTTTTTGCATTGTGTGACACAAACTGCTGTTCACCCACAGCAAGATGATATGCGACATGTGAAAAGTTGAGCAACGTTCATTGTTTTACAGAGCTACACTCAGTACATCCCGCTGTCTGTGTACGATCTGCAAACATGGATGGGCAGCCCCTCCATCTACGTGTACGATTGCTCAAGTGCCGGGATCATCTTGGAATCCTTCAAACAGTTTTCAAACCAGAGAGAAGAGGAAATCGAGGTGAGCTTTTTGCACTGGTGAGGAAAATATATACATTTCTTGTTGCATGCGGTTTTGAGCCCATGTACACACAGAATTGTTCTTCATGAAGCTGAGTGCTCTGGAGAGACAAAGATTCACCACCAATGGCGCGATGCCTCCCACTTTGTCCGTGAAGAACTGTATCCAGCTGGCGTCGTGCGGAGCGAACGAGCTGCTGCCCATGAACCCGGAGTTGCCGGCCGACCTCTTCACAGCCTGCCTCACCACGCCCATCAAAGTGGCTCTCAAATGGCAAGTGACATTTGGAGCATTTACCTTGAGCAAGATATGTTGTGCATTTCATTCTTTTTCCCAATATATAAGAGGGGTAGATCTACTGTTCGGTGATTCCAATGTTGCAGGTTTGTTCTTCAAAATACTTCCAAACTGGTGCCAAACATAACAATGGAAATCATAGACAAGTACGTGATGACATGGTTTTTATTTGCGTATGGCAATGAGGTTTCTCCTTCCACGCAAAATTGGGTGTACCATGAGAAATGCTTTCTGTGCAGAATCCCAGGACAGCTCAACGACAGGAGGACAATGTTGGGAGAACTGAACTGGATTTTCACTGCCATCACAGATACCATTGCTTGGAACACTTTACCAAGAGGTGTGGTGAAACTGTGGACAACCACAAATGGACCCAGTTGACTGAAGGAAACATTTCTTCGTCTGCTTTGGTGTTCGTGTTTTGTTTTACGGCAGTTCTCATTCTGCGTTGCAGAGTTGTTCCAGAGGCTGTTCAGACAAGATCTTCTTGTGGCTAGTCTCTTCAGGAATTTCCTTTTGGCGGAGAGAGTCATGCGTTCCAACAATTGTGCTCCTGTTTCCAGTCCCAAACTGCCTCACACACATCAGCATCCAATGTGGTAGGTTGTCATATTCGACATTCAGCTCGCACGGATTATTTTGACTTCTGGCGCAATTTTGGTGGTACAAAGCGGACGTGGGGTTCCAGCTGCGTTTGTTGTTTTGTAGGAATGCTTGGGATCTCGCCTTAGACCTGTGCCTTTCACAACTACACGGAATACTTGACAAAGGAAAGACGTTTCAGCACAGCCCGTTCTTTGCTGAGCAGTTGACAGCCTTTCAAGTGTGGTTGTCGTACGGCACAGAAAAACGAACTCCGCCAGAACAGCTTCCAATCGTCTTGCAGGTGAAAAGAACAACGCACTTCCTCCGTTCGCTGAAGGGAAATCACGTTCGCATAGTGTTGTGTCATCACGGCGAACTTGTAACTTGTTTCAGGTGCTTCTGAGTCAAGTGCACAGGTTGAGAGCGCTCGACCTTCTGGGAAGATTCTTAGATTTGGGACCCTGGGCTGTCAGTCTGGTATGTTTAGACTCCAGTTGTTTTTGTTTGCACGTTCATGAATGTGAGGTGTGCTGGCGGAAATACTCGCGATCAAAAAGCTGGCGTTTCTTTGTCGCGGTGAAACATGCATTTGATGTTTCAGGCCTTGTCTGTGGGTATCTTCCCGTATGTTTTGAAACTTCTTCAAAGTACCGCGCGAGAATTGAGGCCACTTCTAGTATTTATCTGGGCCAAAATCCTCGCAGTTGACAGCGTAAGTGTCGTTTGCGTGCGGTTTGACAGAAGTTGTCCTTGTCAGTCGACTCAACGTGGAACTCCCTTTGCACTGTAATAATGTGACGCGTCTCCTCTTTTCAGTCATGTCAAGCAGACCTTGTCAAAGACAACGGCCACAAGTATTTCTTGTCAGTATTATCGGATCAGTACATGCCAGTAAGTGAAGCATTCACGTGTTTTATTCAGCTTTCGTCCAACAATACGTTTGCTGTAAAACGTTTTTTCTTGACCCAACGAAAACTTTCAGGCGGAGCACCGAACGATGGCTGCGTTTGTTCTGGCTATGATCGTGAACAACTACCCGAATGGCCAGGTAACGAATGACAGTGTGTTTGTGTGAGCATTTCTTTGCCCAGCTGCTTTACATTGTCAACAACCCACCTCTGTGTCTGTTGATGTTCACGCAGGAGGCAGCCCTGCAGGGAAACTTGATCGCGATCTGCCTCGAGCAGCTCGACGACCCGCACGACCTGTTGCGTCAGTGGCTCGCGCTGTGTCTCGGCAAAATGTGGTGCTTCTTCGACGCCGCGCGCTGGTGCGGGGTCAGGGACTCGGCGCACGAGAAGCTCTACAAGCTGCTGACCGACGAAAACCCCGAGGTAATGTCAAGGTCAAGATGCTGGAATCATGGGAAGGGACAGTCCAGTTGAGCCGTGTTCAGTCTGGCTAAGCGGTGAACTCCAAAAGCACTGCTTTGCATTTGGGCCAAACGAAAAGTGACGTTCTGTAACGGATTGACTTCGTTTGTGACAGGTTCGGGCAGCAGCTGTTTACGCGTTGGGAACGTTCATAAACAACAGCTCGGAGCGCAACGATCACGCCAACAACATCGATCACGGCGTCGGCATGACACTGCTCAACAACGTCAACGACGGAAGTCCTCTTGTCAGAAAGGTACGGTAACTTCCGTCAGCTCTCGTGTGGGGTCTCGTCTCGGCAGAAAAGTGCAGGGATCGCGCACTGCTGTGATACAGAACAGTGAAACAAGCAAAAAAGAACCTGCGTGCTTTCGGTATTTCCGCAACGGAGGGTCCGCTTGTGCACACCACGCAGTCAACGTTGCAATTAAGCCATAACTTTTCTCTTGCGTTTGCCCTCTGCAGGAGTTGATAGTGTCGTTGGCGAGTCTGGTGAGGCAGTTCGAGGTGCAGTTCTCATCCGTTGCCTCCAAACACCTGGAGGAAGAGAAGCAGCAGATGAACAGCAACCCAGTCATCACCGGAGTCACCGCCGGTGGGTGGAACCTTGTTGCACATCCCCCCGGTAGGCCTAACTCTAGTTCTTAAAAATTGACTGTCAAGATGGGAAGATTGACACCAAAAACGACACCGAATCGCAGTTTTACCACCCAACAGTTTGTGCACTCGGGTGTTTGGTCTGAGGAGCGATGGTTCACCCAGGAATACTTACTACTACTGAGTTGTCGATTTCAGGGGAAGGTTTTGACTTTGTTTGTCCTATTTTGAGTGATGTAAAGATTGAGTGCCGGTTATTTTCTATGACAGGAAGTCCAAAAGTTGGGAATCTGAGCTCACGTCGAGCCAGCGGTAAAGATCCAAGTTTTCCTGCTTTGAATACCGTTTCTGACTCATTTCAAGCCTCCAGCAGTCACCTAATCTTTTGACTCGTAGGGAATGTTTTCTAGAAGCCTTCAATAATTTGGTGCACGGGACATGAAGCATGCAGAGTGTACGGCTTTTCCCACAATTGCATTCGAGACTCGAGCCCTTGAGGCAGCTGATGTGACCGTATCATGAATGCGCTAAGATAACGAGTGCGTCCCGTGTGACGGCTTGAGCCTTCACTAACAGCGTGTGCTTGTGTGGAACTTGTGTGGAACCAAACAGAATCCCAATGCTAAGAGAGGAAAACAAAGAAGTACCGACATTTTGCCTGGCCTGACTTGAGGACGCGCATTGTGAGAACGATTCACATAGTTCCTTTCTGATCACAGATCTGCTCTGAGAGCATCAAATCATGTTGATAATTTTTCAACTCGGTTGTGTTTGGAAACTTCCCAGAGCGATAGATGCCCGATTTCTGTGTTTATATTTGCCTGAGATAATATTTCCGAGAAGGTAATCGTTTGTTTGGGCAGAGTCCAAAACTGCATCCCATGTGCTGAGAGGTGAATGATGCAGAAGTCACATTTACATGTGTTCAATTCACAGCGAATTCATTTGTCCTTAAATTTTCAGCATGGTGCTCGTTTGTTTCACCACAGAACACTTTCAAGTTATTTTCCCCGTGGTCTCTGGCACAGTTTGGTCACTTTTCTTTCATTATCGTAGAACAATTGGTTTTGGTTTCTGCGTAAGTGGAGCCCCTTTGCACGACAAATTGTTGTTGATAGATACGGGTGTTGTCATAGTGATGCGCGTGTTGCAGACACGTCTGCGTTCAGCGCGCTGCAGAACGCCGCTGCGAACGCGTCTGGGATGAAGCGCAGTCTGTCGAGCCGCAGTCTGCGCGGGATGCTCCCTTCCCAGGCACCAACTACCTGTAAGACAACGCAGTGTTGATTTCTTGAGCATTTTGCCCCAAATCCCGTATCGTGTTCCATTTCACGCACTGGTGCTTGCAGAAGACTGCATTGCGTTCTGAGTGTGTTGAGTCGGCACATCAGACACGACCAAAGACTGGAAAAGATAGGCCGTGGAAACTGTTCCCCAAGCAAATCGAACTTTAGATTGTAGAAATCATTCAGAGTGTAAGAGCACGAGAAAAATATTTTCAGTCAGGTTGCTGCGATTTCGAATGTGTTGATTTCATGAATACGATTGAAACGAAAATTGAGATCCTCCTTCTTTCAGCGAGTTTCCTGAGCCCAGCTCCGCAGCCCAACGACGACATGTCTCCGATGAAGCGCGTCTCGTCCTCGTCATCCATTTCTAGTCTGTTTTCCACGTCGTACGGAAACATCTTCCTCAACACGTGGCGGGCGCTGCTGCAGCTGTCCGCCGACCCGAACCCGGAGGTGGCCGACATGGCCAAAACTGTCGTCAACTCCATCAAAGTCAAAGCACGTGATCTGTATTTCAAGCCACTTGTCACACCAGTTCCACAAACATTATTTTTTTGCCAGCGGCATTTGTTTCGCTCAGTTGTAAGTTGTCTGCGTGTGAAAAAGGACACGATTCCCAAGGATTTATGTTTGGTGAGAACACAAGTGGTGTGTTTCTGTGAATTTTTCGCTGGAACTTGCCGTATGTGCAACGAAGTTTGAGGTGCACACGTGCTTGTGCTGACTGTGCGGTGGTTGACTGGTTGCAGGCTGCAGCGTCGTCGGTGCCGCGCCGCATGAGTCACCACCAGAACAGCGCGTCGCACTCCGCGCCCAGCAGTCCGTCCAACAAACCCAACCTCGACATCGTGTACGCGCGCGACGCGCAGCCCGGCAGGGGGTACGTGCAGGTTCACTGACTCACAGCGGACGAGTCAATTCTGATTGTTGCCTGAGCAAGTCAATGAGCGCCACGTCGCTCGAGTTCAGCGTCCATTGATGTGCACAGAACTCAACAGCCTTGATGCATCCACTGTGTGTTGCGAGTTGACGGCACCCCACGTACACACACACACACGCACGCACGCACACACACACAGACGACGCGCGTGAAAATCGCGAAAACTTGAACTGTCTTGTGAAATCTATACGGTGTGCCTTTTGGAAACACGGAACGTTCCTGAGTTTGCTGTTGCTGACGAAACGCTCCGCTTTATTGTTGCCACGATTGTCGTATTTAACAAGTGTTGATTACGTTCCGTACAATTCTCTTGTGAATTTCAGTTCGGTGTCGCCGCCGCGTAACGTGAACCAGCACAACGCGTCCGGTGACAAGGGGCGCATCCCACGCTCCGCGTCCGCGTCCGTCCTCAGCGGCGGCAAGTACTCCGCAGAGGCGCCCGGCTCCAAGGGCGCCGGCGCCGCCAGCCCCGGCGGCGTCCCCTTCTCGACGCAGTTCAGGTCCCGGAAAATGTTCGACAGAGGCCCGACTGTGGTACGTGTTAATTCAACATCTTCTTCCTGTCCGAATCGATCCCTTTGTGTGGCACAGTAGAGAAAGGAACACCAGACCAGCGTGACGAAGGTGCCGTGCCCAACGTGGGTGGATTGTGCCGCTGGGTGAAGAAAGAAGACACGAGGTGCCAATGCAGAAATGAGAATGAACGCGTCCATTGCAGATCGAGGAGCAGGACGAGGACGACTCGTCGGAGGGCGGCGCGATCGTGCGCACCGAGCTGTTCGAGTGGTGCTGCCGCTACTTCTCGCGGCCCGTGATGCGCGTCCCGGAGGAGAAGGACCCGGAGAGCGGCGCGCACCAGGAGCACGAGTTCCAGCTCGTCCGCGCCGCGCGCGTGAAGCACTCCGCCATGCTCGAGCAGAACAGGACGGGTGCGTATTGTTGACCGCTCCTGAAACAGCACGTGGATGAAAGCCCCGCCTGGCAGACTGATGTTCTTTTCACGTGCTGTTGGACAAAGAAATCATGCGTTGTCGAACGGGCGGAACAAGAGATTGATCTGTTTTTTGTTCCGGTTGAATTCGGCTTCGTCTCAGTGGTTTGTGAGTGGTTTCCTTCTCACGACAGGCTTCAACCGACTGGACTCGCTAGTTTTCATAGACAGAAACATCACAGCTCCATCAGTGCTGAGGTTTCATCCGTACGACCCGTACTTAGCCGTGGCAGAGAAGGAATCAGTCAGGTATGTCTGCTGGGTATGTCTGCTGGAAAGTCGAATACTTTCGTCTTTCGGCTGCTCCGCAGCACAGTCGCCGTTTTCGTTGTCTGGTCAGTTTCGTGCATCTCCAGTTCCCGTTTCTCGCTCATTTCGCCTGACAGTATTTGGAACTGGGAGGAAGGCGTGCGGCTGAATGTGTTCGAAAACTACAACCCGCCGACGACGCGTCTCACCGCCATGGAGTTTCTGAACGCGCACGACACGTCGCTGCTGCTCGTCGGGTCGGACGACGGCGCCGTCCGCGTGTGGCGCCACTACGAGAACGCCGCGCACCGCCCGCCCAGCCTCATCACCTCCTGGCAGGCGCTCAACGACATGCTGCCCTCCAGCAAAGGTGCTTATCTTTCTGTGTGTACCCTGTCCTGTTTCCCTGCCAACGACTAGTCGACGATTTCCGCTGCACCACAGATCTTTGCACGCGGGCTGATTCTTTTGTTGCAGCCTCTGGTATGGTGTTGGAGTGGAAGCAGAACTCGGGTTTATTGTTCGCGACTGGAGACGTGCGAACCATTCGGGTTTGGGATGTACATCAAGAAGTGAAGATCCAGGTGAGTGCTTTTTCTCTCACATTTCACATTTCACTCACTCACTCGTAACATCTCAAAATTTCCAGGACGAATGTTTGTCAGTGGGATGTTTCGAATATTTGCGCGCAGGACATCCCGACCGGCGCCGGAAGCTGCGTGACGAGTGTGCGCGCCGAGTCCGAGGGCGCCGCCGTGCTGCTCGCCGGCTGCGGAGATGGCTCCGTCCGGCTGTACGACCGGCGACTCTCCCCGTCCGAGTGGTCAGTCACACAGATCGATTGTCGTTACTGTGTTCGTGTGTGGGACATGCATTCCTGCCTGCAAACAAACCGTGTCATGTTTGGATGCCAAACTAACTTGATGAGAGGGAACGTGTGTGCAGGAGTTTTCAGGCAGTTTTGTTCTTGTTGGCTAAGAGGTGAATATTTGTTGTTGTTTCCAGCCGTGTTGCGACGATGAGAGAACACTCGAGCTGGGTCGTCAATTTGCACCAACCACCAGGATCCGTGGAACACCCCATGAGTGCGAGGTATTTCTGACCCGCAGCCTTCTACCCAAGCGCTCCGGATTCCATTTGCCAGGCTGCGTGAAACGAATTTGAGTGGCCTTTTTGTTCTTCGTTGTAGCACTGACGGGGACATCAAGGTGTGGGATCTGCGAATGTGCGAGTCTGTGAGGACTATGAACCACGGAGGTGGACTTACTGCGTTTGAAGTTCATCCGTACGCGGACTTGTTAGCGTGGTAAGTGGAAGAATCAACAACCCCACCGTGTCCTGTGTACTCGTGAGCGTACGTACGCCTTCATGTGCACCGCTGGTCAAGTCAGTCGAATTCCCTTCCACTTGTCTTTCAGTGGGTCGATGAACCAGTGGATCAACGTGGGCACCATAACGGGCGACATCCTCTCCCTGATTCGCTATCACGAAGGTTTCATGGGACAGCGGATCGGGCCCGTCTCCTGCATGAGCTTCCATCCCTACAAGGTGCAGCGCTCACTTCTCACTTCTGCAGGAAACTGGGAGCTTCCTGCAGACTCAATCACACAAAGCTGAAGCGAGCGATAATTGAGTCAATGTGTCCCCAAGATCACCGGACTGAACACGCGTCTTTTCACACATTGAGCGAAAATATTTGATTCATCACACCCCAGATTCGTTCGACGTTATGACATTATGTGTTGTGCTTTGCAGATAAAACTGGCTGCCGGCAGCTCGGACAGCTTCATCTCCGTTTACAGCAGCCCTGAGCACCGGCGCAGGTGATGAGTGAGTGAGCAGCTTGGACTCCACTTGTGACTGAAGCGCAACTGTGTCTCACGAAGCGGACACTGAGGAAGTGCGCCAGGGCATCGATCTCGGAACACGGATTGCAAAGGCTGAGTGAGCAACAATGAATCCGTTGTCAGTGAACGTCGCGGATGGCAATTGCCGTTGTGGCATGAAGTTCAGTCGGTGTTCTCGAGGGAGGAAGAGACAAGAGCCAGGAGCTGCTCATGTTCTGCGGAGCAAGCCAAATATTCACTGGATGGAAGAAAAGACTTGGTGCGACACCAGGGTACTGGTGGAGTTTGTGCTCCGCTGTGATTTTATGTGATCAAAACTGGGAATCGTCTTTCATTGGACCTGCTCAACTTGTGAATGACCGTGTTTTATGTTGGTGCATCAAGTTGAGTTTTCGCAGTCAGCTTGTCATGACTCGGATTTGTCTCATGACTCGGATTTGTCTCTCAGAGCAGGCTCGTTGCGGAGGTGTAACGGCAATGCTGTTTTTGTTCACGGCTTGTCCACACAGGTTCCGCCAGATGTTCTGTCGTGCGTGCGCGTGACGGAACAAAAAATTCGTGCAATGGTGCGCAAAGTGTTATTTGAGAAAAGCCACCACACTGGTTCCGTTAACGGAACATGACAGAACATGAAGGAACATATCGCTCACTGCACGAAATTGTTCTGTCAGCGGAACACTCGGCGGAACGTCGCACGGCGGAACCTGTGTGGACAAGCCGTAAGACGTAGACGTAGGCAGCATTCGATTTGGCCCACTGGTGAGCTCGAAGCCCAGTTTTCTGTTGGGGGCTGGTGGGTTTCAATTGAGCATGGTGTAGATCAGAGGTAGTTCGTGCATAATGAATGAATTGTCAACCAAAGACTCGCAACAAGAGCAATTTTACTGGTTTCTTGAGTGTGATTGTTCGGAAAGGCCGAGATTATCAGCTGTTGACAACAAACTCAATCAACTTGAAATAAAAGACTCAAACTCAGAACACTACGCTTCGAGTTTTCTGCCGTCTGTCTACAGCTCATCTCTTTCTCAGCGGGAAATACCGTTATCTTCGTCGCCATCTTCACCGGAAGACAGAACGTAAACCAACGCCAGCCGAATTGTTCAATTTTCCTGCAGGCACAAGCACTTGGCTTGACAGGAAACCAAAGCTGAAGAACAGCGATGAGCCACACTCCCATCCAAATTCAGCCAGGGAAAATCTTCCGCAACATTTCCCAGCTCGCAGCTTGACAAGAACGTTGCAGATTTGGCAAAATTGTCAAGACAGGGCCGGGGAGGGGGGGGGGGAGGTCCTTCCATATTTGTCCGCAAAGGAAAATGTTAATCTGCTTTGCTACGCGCAGACGATTCACACACGTGCGTCACGGTCAGTGGTCTCAGTCCGTGAAACGAGTCCGTGAAACGACTGCTGGTCAATTCTGCCAGCAAATTTGTTTCGTTGTTCTTCCACCGTCGGCGCCAAGATTGTGAAAATGGGCACAAGTGGAAGAAAGTACGACAACGCAATCATACAATGTACAAAAAAGAATTTTATTCTGATCAAAGTGCTCCGTTCCATTTTAGCTGTATGTAGATACAACTCATAACGTTCAGAAATAACAAATTCTCAGTACGGACGAAGTTTCGATTCTCGAAAATGCTGGTGGTTTTGCGCACAATGTGTGCTGCGCTGTCTCAACACCTTTCGTACAAAGCATTTCCCAACATATGATATCAACTTCTGCAGCAACATTTACAGCAAGAGTCGTTCAGACCATCCAGCGATGACATTCACACAGTCTACCGAAGAGAAAATAGTTCTCAGGTTGTGCACTCAGCTTTACTTCTGGCTGAGAACATAACCTGTCTGCAAACAAGACAGTCGGCAGTGTCTCATGCGCGCTTGCGTTGTTCACTCGCCTTCACAGTCACGCTTTAACAGACACACACGGTTGGCAGTACGTTGTGAGAGTTCCGGTTCCGAACATTTTCCCACGTTGGCCTGGATCAAGGCGTCTGCGCGGGAAGAGAATCCCTGTCCAGGTCATCGAAGTACGGATGCGTGAGGGCGGCTTTCGCTGAGATCCGCACAGCGGGGTCATATATCAGGGTTTTCTGTGAAAAAAAATGTCCAGAATGAAAACAAGTGTGTGCGTGCGTGTGCGTGTGTGTGTACGATCCTCAATGAATAATTGGAAGACAGGAGTCCGAAATAAACTGAAGGCAGTGGTATTGCCAACAAGGGAACTGTACGGTACGTGCCTGCAACAAGTCGAGTCCTTCAGCATCAAGCTGTTTCACATTCTGCGCAAGAGTGTTGGTTTTCCAGCAGGGGAACGTCGGTTTGTAATCAGGCATGTTCGTGACACCAGGCCACGTCTCCTCCGTTGGTGTGGTGAGGGTCCTGAAGCATCCAAACAATGTCACGGTTCAACAGTGCATTGAGTGGGTCGTTTTACTCCACATCCTGTTGACCCATCACCAAGAAATAAGTTCGCGCGCAGTGAATCGTGGAAACTTCACAAACAGCTTCCACTTCTTTCCGAAACACTGACTTCTACCGTAAGCGAAGCCAAAGGCAAGCACCTGAATATCCTGAAGAGTTGGTCGATCTCAGAGTCGCCGTGGAAGAGCGGTCTCTTGGTCACCATCTCCGCGAAGATGCAGCCAATGCTCCAGATGTCCACCGGGGTCGAATAGCGCGGGCACCCCAGCAGAACTTCCGGTGCTCGATACCACAGCGTCACCACCTGAAGAACACCGAACGCATCGACGTTACACAGAGACCAACGAATGCACTAATACGCTTGCGCGCTCGGCCGCAGAACTTACCTCGTGTGTGTAGACTCGCACGGGAATTCCGAAGGCTCTGGCCAGACCGAAATCAGCCAGTTTGATCACACCTTTACTGTCAATCAACAGATTTTGAGGTTTCAGATCTCTGTGAAGCACGCGTCGTTGGTGGCAGAAGAGTATTCCCTGCAGTATTTGGTACGTATAACTCTGCAAACAACAACACATGTGCAGCACAACCTCGTACTTTTCCCTTTTCCAAGACGTCAAAGGAAGACACGGAAAATTGTGAGGTGACCGAGAAAGTCAAATACCTTCACCAACATTTTGTCCATCACTTCACCGCTCGGAATGGAATCCATGTACTTCTTCAAATCCATGGACAAAAATTCGAAGACCAAATAAAGTTTGTTCTCTTGCATGAGAACGTCTTCCAAACTGAAACACAAGCGTACACGTACATCACACTTGAGACCACATACGATGTTCATCACACAGAGATGATGATTTGACGAACTGTTTGTCAGAAAGTTCAACTTTCACCCAGTAATCTCGTGAATACGAACCAAACCACATTGGGATGCTGCAGCTCCTTCAGCAGTGAGATTTCTCGGATGGCTGTGGAAGGAACTCCCTCCTCCTCACTCTCCAGACGAATTTTTTTGAGTGCCACCGTTCGGTTTGTTTTCTTGTGTCTTCCCTTGTACACCACTCCGTACGTACCTGTGAACGAGGAAATGATAGTGGTGAAATAAACTCCCACAGATCGCTACGAATCAGAACACGCAAAATGACGAGGCCCTTCTCTTGACTGTCATTCAGATACTCACCCTCTCCTATCTTCTCGATTTTGATGTAGTCTTCCATTGTTCCTTCCCACTTCAAATTCTATTCTACGATCACCTGGAAAAACAAATTTGATGAGCCCAGATAAAATCAATCTCGATCTAAATCCCAAGACTTTCAGAACAAATCTGTGAATTTGCATTTCATGCAACTGTCCGGAAACTGAAGACGGAGAAAAATCAAAGTATTTGAAGAAACACAAAGTTTCAAATGTGCTTTTATACTCTTTTGTCCGTCTGAATAATGCACAACTCCAAAGCTGACAGATGACATCACAACAATTCCCAGATCATTCAACGAGTGAGCGATAATATGGGACACACTTCCACAAGAGGGCCAAAGGTCCAAATTATTTCAAATTCTTGATCATTGCTCGCATCAAATGTGTTTTGAAGTACACCACCACTCCATATTCTCTTCATTATAATCAAAATTACTCACCAGGCAATGCTCAAAATCAAGGAGAAAGAGAAAATAGTCCAGATCGTCTGCCCTCGCCTTTCTTCAAGGATTTGCCGCCTGTTCGAATTGGCCAATCAGCGTTGAGACTGAATGCAGTGGCAGGGTGTGGAATCCACAATCACAAATGTACGAAAAGCAAAATCACATGCGGAAGCAAGTGGAGAAATGAAAATCGTCTGCGAGAATTGTGATTTCACGAGAAAACACCTGTCCATGCAGCAGCGGTTGTCAGTTGGACCGCATGCTCTCTGCACACCGGAGAGTTGCACAAAGTGACAAAATTGTGGGGTGTAAATTTGTTTTGGGGGTCTGCTGGGCCGTTTCTAAAAAGAATATTTTCTCGTTTCTCTGAGAAAAATCCCAAATTGTCTCTTGTCTCATGAGGGAGAGTTTCTCAACGCAAAGATAGAAGGAAAAGTTAGGAGTTCTCTTGAAGCACTTCTGACCTCTTCTCCTGAAGTCCTCAAATATATCCTGAGACAGAAGAAGCATAGCTCCATGGAGCTCGCGGTGATTTGAGGAAACTTCAGTTGCTCTGATTTGGCTTGCTCTGATTTGGCTTGCTCTGATTTGGCTCACTCTGATTTGGGTCACATTTTTGTCAAAATTCTTACTTTTTAGGTGATTTGAACCTTGTACCATACATTATGTATAATGTATGGTGGTGAAATCACCTGTAGGCAACAAGAGGCTAAATCTGTGAATGCGAGTTTGAAAGTGTTCTATTTGTTCAATTTTATTCATGTTT
>JAAUXT010005026.1_pt1:0-20000 | contig 21068 bp, 18 predicted proteins | sample 7278171 | NCBI WGS metagenome assembly JAAUXT01 (sample SAMN14350112, study PRJNA611818) | marine sediment metagenome | isolation source: surface marine sediment (1.8m) | place: French Polynesia: Moorea | collected 2018-08 | reverse complement strand
GTGAGTGAGGTGTGCGTGCAGTGCCTCAGCGATGTTTCCACAGTGTGAGTACTGTGCGCGTGTGTGTGAGTGAGGTATGCGTGCAGAACGACAGTGACGCCTTCAGCAGTGCCAGTGCTGCGTGCGTGTGTGAGCGTGAGGTACACATGCAGCGTGTCCGTTTCACAGGATACAAGGCACGACGCCCTCCAGTGCCCGCTGGACGCGTCGTGCGTTGCTACGAAACATGGCGCACGAAAGCGACGCAACGCGTACCGCACCCAGTGTAAAACTGGCTTTTAGCCTTGTGAAATTTCTGCCTCTCTCAGCGTAGACTCCGTGGGGCCGATCCGTGTACCCATGAGTGTTCAGTCAAGTTCACAACAAAAGGGCTGACGGCAGCCAAACTCTCCACGGAGCGAACTCCACTTGGCTCGTCTCTCTCTCTCTCGGTGCACAAACAAACAAACAACAACACTCAAGTTTTGGCTGACGACTGAGTGTCCGGGCAGCACTGGCGTTGCTTCTGTGTCCTGTGTTCTGGTGGTGCATGACTCACGCTGGGTGCGTCACGCGCTGCGTCTCTGTGGGTGGGTGTGAATGTGAATGTTCAGTGGAAAATAATCCCGTATTTCCAACACGAACAAAATACTCGTGAGAATCCGATGTGCAAGATAGAATTCCTGTGGTTTCGGTATGGGCGATATCGGTTTGGGCATTTCCGTTCAGAAAAGTTTGGGTTTTTCGTTTTCCCTATGCAATGGCCGAGAAAAGTGTCGTCCGTGTCTGTATCCTGGAGGTGCGAGTCAACACTGACATCTGTTCTTGTTTTGCAGAAGCAGATAAAACCGTCCCCAACTCCCGCGTCCCGAGTTCGAAACAGCAACGAGCAGCTCGCGAGCGACGACGACGAACGCGCGCCGCTCACCACACTATCGAACGGGCCCAGCGCGCAGAGCCGCTCTCAACCCTCCATTATCGCTCACACTTCCGGTGGCGGCGTCGTCAGTCGCTTCGGGTTCAAACCCAGGTCAACCGTAGGCACCGCCTCACGTATTCCTGACTCCAACAGTAACATCACAGGCGCCACCTCCTCTGTGGACTCCCTCGACAGCTACGCCCCTGGCGGGAGAAAAGCGCCACGCCCGAGCAGCGGGCTACTCAACAGACACCAGGGTGCGCACGCGCAGCGCCCCACGTGCATGTCCATAGGAGACGCGTTCGCGCCTGCGCAGATGGCGCGATGGAGGATGATTGACGACAGCGACACAGGGACCTTGACCTCCATGTCCTTGTCGCCCTCGACCCCGTCCGACGCAGTTCTCAAACTCCTCACGGGTGAGAGTCAGAGGAACCTGGATACCAATGGCAACATGAACACGGACAGCAGCTCCAACCTCAACGAGCCCGCGGTGCTAAAGCAGAGCAAACCGCACACGGACCGGAAGCCGTACAGCCGCATCCCGAACGTCGGGACGGGCGGCAGGGTGTCGAAGCTGCAGCGCCCTTCCGCGGGAAGTGCTGTGACCACGACGAGCAGTGCGAGCAGCAGCAGCGGGGGGCCTGCTTCTGCTGCTGCTGCTGCCCCGGGACCCGCTCCAGCTGCTGCTGTTGTTGCGGAGCAACAGGGGCTCAACGAGAACAACAACAAAGCCAAGGCCCAGCAGCAACCGCAACAGCAGCAGAGGCAGAAGCCCCGCAAGTTCGTCGGGGGCTGGTTCGGGAAGCGCCTCTCCTCCCAGGACTCCAAGTCTAGTCAGCTCCAGAAGGAGAAGTCCCAGCCCCAGAAGGACTCCAAGAACAAATCCAACCTCTCCAAGTCCAACACGCAGCCGCCGGAAGTAGAATCGCGCAAACCGGAAGTGACCTCGGGCAAAGCGGAAGTGGGCGGTGTGACCCAGAATCCTCCGCCGCAGCACCACGACTCGAACCTGAATGAGTCTGAGGGCTGCGGGGAGGCGATGGCCGACCCCGCCGCGAAACACGAGGAATTCCACCAGGCAAAACCGGCCGAGCCGCCCAAGGAGGAATTGCACCGGGCGAAGGAGCCCGCGAAGCGCCCGACGACCATCGCGACGACGACGACGACGACGCGCGTGGCGCCCACGGGTGGCGCGGACCTCGTGATCGAGACGGAAGTGATCACGGGGCCGGTGCGCGGCGCGACGCATGCGCAGGAAACCGGAACCGGAAAGGACGCGACGCTGACCGGAAGTGAACGTACTGCCGGCTTCAGGGCGCGAGGACGAACCTTGTCCGGCGGATCGCAAGGTAGGGTCCTCCTGAATCAGCTGCACACTAGTGCGTTGCGTTGCTGAATTAAGTTCGCAGATACAGCAGCCTTGTGGGGAGGGGGGGACGGCTCTTGTGGGCGTTCTTGTTGAACGCTGATACAGAACATGAACACGTAGTCAGCGTGTTCTTCCGCAAAACAGCTGGAGGAATTCTTGACTCGCGTGTCTTGACGAGCGACGAAGATCTTGCGTGAAGGTGTTTCCTTGAGCGACAATAGAGAAAGTGTGTGTCCAGGTTGCAGACGGAGTGTTCTTCCGCAACACAGCCGGAGTACTTCTTGACGCGTTTGTCTCCGTGAGCGATAATAGAGAGCACGTGGTCACGTTGCAGACGGCGTGGTTCCGCTAGCGCGCGATGACGACTCGCTCGACTCCGGGTCCGAGGGCAGCCTCAACTCAGACGATCTCATGATGGACTTCGACGACGTCGACCAGTCCGTCGACAGGTGCGTGGGTGTGCGGATGTCACCATCGTGTGCGCGTGAGTTGTGCGTGCGTGTGTTGTGTGTGTGTGTGTTGATGCTTGCGTGAGTGTTTGGGTTGTGTGAGGTGGTGTGTGCGTGTGGGTGGTGTGTGCGTGTGGGTGAGGTGTGCGTGCGTTGATTTGAAGGTGTGGGTGGATGTGTGGTGTGTGTGACACAGCAGGTTCTTGTGGATGTCAAAAACACTCGCAGACCCTGGATGACGCGGCATGTGTGAGTTCGTGCGTGAGTGCGTGGGTGGGTGTTCGTACGCCGCCTGTGCATACACACTTTATTGGAGAGCAATCACGTGTGTTCCGGCTGCAGGTCTGGGTTCCGGCTGCGGCTGAGTCAGAGTCGGCGGATCAGCGCCGAGGCGCGGCGGGGGCGGCTCCGCAGCACCGAGGACGACTTCCCCGAGGAGGAGGAGGGGGGCGCCGGGGAGCCGGGCCGCGCCGCCCCGGGGGAGCAGCGCCACCCCGCCGTGGACCGCGCCGTGAGGGACGCCGTCGCCACGCAAATGCAGGCGGCTGTTCCCTATACCCCCTCCACCCCCTCCGTCACCTCCTCCCCAGTGTCGTCAGCCACCAGCGGAGGGAAGGAGTCCGTTCCCATCAGCCCCTTGGATCTTGACGCGCCTGCGCAGAAACCTGCGCAGAAGCCGCAGTCCCTGAGCCTCAGGAACCCGTTGCTAAGCGCCCGAGGACCCATCACTTCCGGTTCGAGCAGTTCATCATTAGAAGGTGCCAAGGAATCGACGCGCAGTGCAAAAGGCGTTTTTCCCATCCAGCGGAGAACGGAAATTAAAAGCGCTGCTGAAGGCGCAGCGGCGGCGCCCTCTCGTGTGCAGAACCCGGTGCAGCGGCGCTCCCTGGACAGTCCGCGGGGTCTGCGCGAACGCGTCAACTCAGCGACGGAGGCCGTGGACGAACTGACGACGCTGACGAGTCGCCTCAGTCTCGGGAGCGGCCCGCTGGACCAGAGCCACCCCGTGCAGAGGTGAGTGTGCGTGCGTGCGTGTTCGGTATGCGTGCTTGAAGTGCGCGCGTTTGTCAGCGAGGCCTGCGTGCGTGCGTGCCAGGTATTTTCCACCCGATGCCCTGTGTAGACACAGGTGTGTGTGTGTGTGTGTGTGTGTGTTACACATCTTCGTGGAACTCTGTTGTGTGGACGCAGGTTGACTGGAGCTTTAGGTGTGCGTGCATTTCCACACTGTGTGTCTGTGCGTGGAACATCATGCACAAGTATGTAAAACGTATCACCATTGCCCCTGCCGCTGCTGTTCTGGTCCCGAGAATCCCCGTGTGTCTCTCTTCAGCACATTTATTTCGACGGAGTTCTGAACCCGATGAGGGACACGCAACGCAAACATCGCGATGTGGGTTTGAAGAGAATCGCCTGCGATCAGCGCGTTCGATTCACACGCCGAACTCATCGCGGACCTTTCACACCCACTTGGTCGAACGAGCCCTTGATGCGCGCGGGCGCAAGTCTAACAGACCCAGATTCCCCTGTGCAGTGAATTTGGAAACATTGCACACTTTTGAAGGGATGATGACAAATCTTCAGTTCTGTCTCCAGCGACTCAGGGTATGAAACACTGGGTACGTTCGTGTTTCATACCCTGTGCACACCTCATCAGCTGGGGTACATGAGGTATGGTCTCAGGGTACGGAGAACGAACTCCACAAGCCTTTTTGCCAGGAGGCTCGCGAGACACGAAAAGCGAACGCGCCCAATTACAGAGTACATGTACTGAGCAGTACACGCACAGACCATTGTACTGGTCACTAAAAATTAATAATTTACCTGGGAGGCCTGGCTGCGGAAAAGTAGGCCAGTCCTGCTGCAGCTTCTATTGAAAACGTCACGACTATTGGTACGTACGAGCGAAACTGTCTACCTGGTGCGATGGGAGACGCCCAATTTGACGTGAGAGACGTGGGATTTGGAAGTTTTGACGTGGCTCTATGGATTAGTTTGGATAATCTCTGCTGTGTGGATTAGATTTGGATTATCTGTTGCGCTGGATCTTCTTCAGCAGCATTTGACGTGGACTTGCAGAACGTGAAATTTTTGACGTGAAACTTGACGTCGATTTGACGTGAGACGTGGTGTTTGAACGGCTGTTATTCCGTGGATACGATGTTCTGCGTTTGTTGGACTCGCCTGCCGTCTCTTTGTTTTGACGTTCTTCCTCAGATGAATGTTGGAATGGGAAAACCCGCGCGTTGCTTGTGGAGTTGGATCTGCACCTGAAATAGGGGTATTTGGTGGGAAAGGGGTCTATTTGACGCGAAATTTTTTGACGTCAAGAATTTGACCTCAAACTGAGAAAACTCGACGTGAGAGACCTGAAGAGAGATCAAATCCCAGGATATTGCAAGGTTCACATGTTGGGGTTCTTTGAGAACGGACCTCGTGTTCACACTGCGTCCGCGCGTGCGAACGTTTGAACTCGCATGCGCGCAGAAAGAACCGGAAGTGAAGTCTCCACCGGTAGCAAGGTCCGCACGACGAAGCTGGAGGGCGAACGTGGACTTTGGACGGTGACGTCAGTGCGATGACGTCATCTGATAAGATTCTTATCACCACCTTATCGCGTAGCTTCTGAAGCTGATCAAGCAGATCAAAGGAACAAAGGAGTTTCTGCTGGATTTAGCACAATAAGACATGTGGTGGATTGAGAAAAATTTGACGATGGATACGTCGTGCGTCCCTGTTGACGCTACGTCACAATGGAAGACGCAGCGTTCCTTGAGTTAAACAGGGGCGCAGTGCGTGACGTACCGGATGTGAAGCAGGCGTCGGACGCCATTGTTCTGTGCCACGCCCAACGGAGAACAAGAGTCGTGACGGATACTGAGTCGTGCGTCGTGAGGGACGGATACGAGAGGGGGGGGGGGCAGGGGGCGGTTTTAAATTTGAAAGAATTAGCATTTGAAAATGATATTTCTGTGCGCTTGCGGCTCAAAATTTGAGGGATAAATTTGTTTTGTGGCGGGTTTCCGGGTGGGGGGGGGGTGCGGTTTTCTGAGTCTCTGGACGTCAATGCACGTTTTTGAAGATCCAGGGTATCTCTGTCTGCAGCCCCTGGACAGAGCCAGGAAGGTTTGGTGGTGGTGTTGGCTTCACCTTTCCGTGTCGGACCTGAAGTTCACACGAACATCATCGGACGTTGACATTTTTACGCGCAACTGAAAACACGCAGGACAGTGCGACATTTAGTGCAGTGGATAGACTTTGGTCACACTGGGTGCGTCACGGGCTGCGTCCCTGTGGAAGGCAATGGACACTGCGTCTGTAGCGGCTGGAACAGGGCTGCACGCAAGACGCGTTCAGTGTGTAGCAGGCCTCAGCGCCTTGGTGTTGGGATGAGGTCTGTTTCACATTGGATGCGTGCCTCTTGCTGCGTGGACATTGCAATGATTGCAATGCGTGGAGCATGTGGTCTGCAACGCAGCACCTTGTGGTGACGTAACGCTGTTGTGTAGCACACCTTTTGACGCCTGCTGGGCACAGTGCGTGACGCATCCAGTGTTTGACGCAGCACCCGTTGACGCGTGCAGGACGTAACTCGTGACGCATGCAGTGTGACCCAGGCCTCAGGGCAGTGTTTACGTGGAGCCGACACGCTGATGTGAGTGCGCGCGCAGTCGGGACGTCGACGTCTCTCTGAGAGACACCAGGGACGCCATGCTGTTCGAGTGCATCCGCAAACGGTGAGTCAGACGTGAGACGTGAAGGTAGACGTGAGACGTGAGCGTAGACGTGAAAGTTGACGTGATCGTGGACGTGAGGGTGAACTGAGCGTGGACGCCGTGCCATTTCAGTGTGTCCGGAAACTGCGAATCAAACGCAGACGTAGCTGCAAACACGTTTGGACGTGAGCGTAGAAGTGAGCGTGAATGTAAAGACTCGTACGAAGATGACACATACGTGAGAGTTCACATGAACGTGAATATGCAAGAGCAGGAGTGCGAACATGAGCACAGATGTAAGTGAGGACATGAGCCTGGACCAGACGTGAAAGTAAACGTGAGCGAGGATTCGAGACGTGAGTGCTGACGTGAAACTACCTCAGTGTCAGAGTCGTGGGTGCGTCGTCCACGGACACAACTGCCACGTCTACAAGGTGCGATTCGCCAGCTGACAAAAGGCGTGTTCGATTCCCGAGTCGGGTCGTTCACCAGGGTGAAGGGGACTCGCAACGTCTCGTGTCTAGACGTGTGAACAAAACGCGTGAACCAAATGTGTGAACCAAACGTGTGAACCAAACTCCACGGGTTTGTTCACAGTAGATCTGCGGGGCATCTGTGTGAACCAGGCGTGAGCGAATGACAGTGTAGCATTCCTGTGTTGGCTTCACACTGCGTGATGACATGTTTGTCCAAAAACGTCGCACACTTTCAAGTGTAAAAGTCAACAGAGCGACCCGTAGGTAGATTAACTCACACATAGCGCCACGTTTCAGCTGGGACTTGTGATGCTACGCACTGATTCAATGGGGAACTTTTCCGCATCAGAGCATGGCAGCAGGTGCAGGAAATGTTCGGGCTGATCTGGAGGCAAATGTGCTGCGCCAGAGTTCAGGGCTTACAAAGGCAGTGTGTGTGTGTGTGTGTGTGTGTGTGGTGTGTGTGTGGTGTGTGTGTGTTTCCCACCACCATTTGGAAGTGTATATGTGCGTATGCCTCAGCGCCAGCTTGCTGTGAGTGTGTGCGTGTGTGTGTGTGTGTGTTTGTGAGTGAAGTCTGCACACACAACAAACGTGTCGCATTCCCGGTACTGAAAGTCTGGGCTCCATGCTCGCTTCCCTTCCCATGCCGTGTACTGACCAGATGTGGACGGGGAAAACACGCACAGATCACAGATCTCGGGAACTCACGAATACCTGTCGTTGCCAGCGTGTGAGATTTTGGCACTGGAATTTTGGTCTCGACAAAAAAGTGGCTGTGACTCCGTTGGAGCGCCATCCTGGCAGCGTCGTCCTGTCCTGGGGCTGGTCTGGGCACGCGCAGTCCTGTTGACAGTCAAAATGAACAGACACCTTCAGAGTAACCGTAAAATTTTGCCTTGCCCTGATTCACACCGCATGCACAGCTTTTACGTCATTGCGCACTGTGCACCAGCACAAGGTGGGGGTTGCAACCCTTCCATGATTGTGGTAGTGCATAAGCTGGTGCACCAGTGTGAACACAAAAGGCAGGCGTGGAGCTCGTATTGGTACGCTGTGAAACCGATGCGTATGCGCTGGCGCACCTGGTGTGCTCGGGGGGTGAGCCTGTCCTGTGAGCCCGGGTCCCCTCCATTGTTGCTGCAGCGCCTTCGTGGCCGCTGGGATGGCGCCGCAGCCTCGCAGTGCTAATGTGAGGGACAAATACACACACATACACACAGACACAGACAGACAGACAGACAGACACACACACACACACACACACACGCACACACACACACACCTGGGACGGCGCCGCAGCCTCGCAGTGGTGATGTGAGGGAAGACAGGAGACGCATTGTTGTCTCCCGCGTGAGACGCTCCTCACTGGAGCGCGACGCGACGCGACGTGCTGTGTGGGAGACAGAGACGTGAGGGGGACGCGTTCACGTGGCACCAGCTGTCTGTGAGGCAGGGCAGGTCCTGACAACGTGGTTTCCTCTGTGTGTGTGTGCGTGTGTGCGTATGTGTGTGTGCGTCCCCTCATTTGCTGAGCAGCAGGAACGGTGTGTGTGTGTGTGTGTGTGTGTGTGTGTGTGTTCTCAGGTTGGTTGTTCAGGTTGGTTGTTTTGAGGCACTGGATATCCTGTTCACTGAGACTGAGACAGACTGAGACGTGCCAGTCTGTCTGCACCATTTCCAAGGTCTTCTGCCCAGGGCCTTTCCGTTTTGGCTGCGTGCAGCAGATCCTCAGAACGTGTGTTTCTCACTGTGAGAGTCCCATTTCTCTCTGAAAAGTAAAAGTACAGAGGTGAGGGAGCCTTCCCTGTATGAGAGACAGCACAGACAAGCCACGAAGTGTTGGCACCGACCCTGGTGTGCACTCGTACCATATTTCGTATCACACGACGTGTAGTGTATCGCCTACATGTCAGGACCATTGTGAGACAGAGTGTGATACGACAGGTAATGTTTACCTGAGCGCTGTAAAAAGCGCAGAAATACAGTATCAAACCACGGAGTGTGGAGTGATGATTCAGGGCAACTGTGACACAGGTTGAATAGGTCGTGACATTCAACTAAATCAGTGTGAATTATTTTAAAAGTGTTGAAAAATTGCTTGTCGTTCACAGGATCCACCCACACGACAGGTTTTGTGATAACATTGAGCTGTGCCCCCCCCCCCACGTCCCGCCCAACTTTTGTGTGCCAGCTTCCATCGGATTCTTGCAGTCAATGTGGAGACAGGATCTGGTGAGGACAGAAGGGGCCGACCTCTGTGGGTGGGGGGGGCACTCCCAAGGTTTAGAAAGGCACCGTGGATCCGCCCCTGGGTGTTTGGTGGCTCCTTCACCTGCAGCTGAGATCGGGACAGTTCGCCCTCTGGTGAACAACGGGTGTCGTTTGTGACACGCCTGACGTAGTTACGTGAAACGTGAGACGTCAGCTTTCACGTGGCGCATCCAACGTGACGTGAGAACCACGTCAAACATCGCTCAACCACGCTTCTATTGAAGCCCTTGGCGCTCAACGCGTTGACGTCTAACAGCTGCGTTTCACGCCGGACGCCATGTGAACCACAATAATGTTCCCGCATAACTGGCGCATCTCGGCTGCCATGTTGCCTCGTAACTGACATTTCTCGTCGGATACGTTTCCATAGTTTCTCAACATGTTTACTCTTCGCCTGAATGGTTTGATGCTGAGCAAATCGACAGCTGAAACAACGCTCGGTTCACAGTGGACGCGTCACGTACAACGTCCACGTCCAGGTCAATGGACGCTGCGTTACGGCTGACGCCTTTCGCTCTGGACGCGTCGTGCGACGTATCGTCAGTGACGTGTGGTGCAAGAACTCAACGCATGAGACGCACAAATCAGCCTGTGTGCACTGACCTGTGCAGACGCAACGCTTGATGCACCCTGTGTGTGTCCGGCTTTGGTGCACAGCGCCCATTGCGTTGCACAGGGACGCAACACTTGGCGTTGGCGTTGTCTATTGACCAAATTTGTTCAGAGAATGAAGCAACGCGTGGTGCCTCTGGTGTGTTCGTGGTTTGCTATGTCGCACCCATTCAGTTGTGCGAGAAACAACCCTTGATGGTGTGAACCTGGCCTGCGTCAACATGTGTGCTGGGACGCAACGCAACGCACGACGCAGTTGATGTGTGTGTGTGTATGTGTGTGTGTGTCTGCAGTTTGCCTCGCAGCGTCCGTTGACTTGTGAGGACGCAGCGCATGACGCACCCGGTGTGACCCCGCCCGTACGCGCTGTTTGGTGATTGGCGCGCTGTTTGTGTGCGCGGCTCCCACCTGTTGTGCCGTCTGCACTGTGGGCAGAGATAGGAGTTATGAGGGGGCCGGGACACACGGGGTGCGTCACGCGCTGCGGGCCTGCACACATCAGTCCGGTGCTGAGTCGGAAGCTGGGACATTTTCAAGTCGTGTTGCGAGAGTCATCTGCTCCTTGCATGCGTCAAGGATTGTAGCGCTGCTGAAATCCTCAGGCATCGTGAGCAAAGTGCAGCCAGCTCCGCCGTGCAAGTCATTGGCATTGCTTGCTGGGTGGTCAGTGCGGTGCACACGTGATACGTGGTGCTCCTGAACAAGTCCGACTCATCGGTGCGTCGTGCTGCTGCACACCCCTCAATGCTTTCAAGCAGTTCGAGTTTGTTTCACACTGGGTGCATCACGAGCACTGCGTTCCGTTAAGCAGTGACTTTCGTCCAGTGACGCGTCCAGGGACGCGGGAGCCAGACGCGTCCTGCGCGACACAGGCCTGGGCCGCCATCACACTAAACCACACGATGATACTGCATCCGTCTCGTTTACTCACACACACCTGGGACAGTTGTCCAGGTGGGCTGACAGTGACTCACTCGCGCGCGCATGCGCGCGCTACGTGCAGCGCTACGTGCAGGTCAGTCAGCACTGTTGACCATACGTATGAGATCGGACGGACCTGTAGCGGGAGTGTAATGAAATGGCCAAACCCCCCAAACGAGGAAGCACGGGTGTTTGGCCATTTCAGTTGACTTGAAATTGCCAGACATGCATGGGGTGAACAATCTCCGAGTGCACAAGGCAAGTGTACTTAGCCATTTCACCCCCAAACTGAAATGGGGAGACACATGTCTGGCTATTTCAGGTTCAGAACGGTACTGTGCAGATCAGCTGAGATGTTGTCCAGGCTGAGCCTGACTGGGTGGAGCGGGACTAGGGACTGCGGCCGTTGGGGGAGAGTTGAACAGGTGTCGTGGAGACCCAGGGGCGGATCTGGGGGGTCCAAAGTTTCATCCCCTCAGGATTGCCTCCCCACAACGATCAGGTCCTGGATCTGTTCTTGAGACTTTTGGACCTCGGTTGGTTTGCGTCGCAGCCTGTGTGAGATTCGCAACCTGAAGATCCACAGCCGCTCGATGTATCGGCACCTTGTTTGATAGATGACTCAGTGACTCATATCTTTGGATATTTAATGTTGTTTTCAAAAACATCAAATGCATCAGTTGCAGACCCCACGCGGGGACGACGCTGAAACAATTTCGATTCACTGAGCCTTTCAAGCTTTTACCGTGCGGACAATGGCGAGCCAGACGGGTGGAATAAAGTAACAAAATACGGGTACGGGGTTTAGCAGGTATGGGTGTCTCTGACTTCCAGGGCAGGCCCATCTGAAAATGCTACTCAGAGCCTTGGTGAGAGTGAGTGACTAGGTGGGACCTGAAGTGGTCAGACACCCGTGTCTTCTGGATTCGGGTCTGGCCATTGCGTTGCACGGGTCCTGTGGCGAATCCGGAGTTGCTGTGGGGGGGGGGGAGCGGTGTGGTGCATGGCGCATCAACTGCTGAGGGGAAATACGAACCAGGGGGGAAGTCAGAGGTGACCAGTGGTGCGACTGGTGGCTGATCCCAAGGGTGCAAGGGCCTGACCTCCAGCAGTGTGCGTGCGTGCTTGCGTACACATGTGCGCGTGCGTCATTTGTGTGTGTGTGTGTGTGTGTGTGTGTGTGTGTGTGGTTGTGGTGTGTGTGCGTCTTTGTGTGTGCGTGTGTGGTTGTTTGGTACGACTGGAGAAGGACGACATGTGTTCCACGTGATACGTATACTCGTCCTTCTGTGGAGGTTGCGTCCTTTCGAATGTGGGACAGCTTTGAGGATGACTCAGTATGTCCATGGTGACGCGTTCTCCGCCACGCTGCTATGGTTACGTGTTTCCACGGTGGGACAGCTTCTGCGATGACTCAACACGTCTGCTGCTAAAAATAGACATTCGTCACCCTGAGTTTCGCTGCTGCGTCCGTTGACCTTGCACATCAGAGTCTGGAGCAGTGCTTCTGAAACCTCTTCTCACTCCCCGCTTCCCCTGATGTTGATTTGGCTGGCTCCGGAACCCTTCTCACTCCCTGCTGCACCTGATGTGGACTTGATTTTGATGGGTCGCGTGTTGTGCGTTGCAGGCAGCGTGGGCTGTAGATGGTGTGTGTGTGTGTGTGTGTGTGTGTGTGTGTGTGTGTGTGTGTGTGTGTGCGTAATCTCTCGTGCTCCCTGTGTTTTCAGGCGGCCGCGGCTGGCTTTTGTTTGTGTGCCTCAGTTGTGCGCGTGTGTGCATGGGTGCGTGTATGTGCCTCTCTGTGTCCTGACTCGTGGTGTAATCTGACCCCTCGTGTCCTCCGTGTGTTTTCAGGCGGCCGCGGTTGCGGATGGTTCTGTGTGTGTGTGTGTGTGTGTGTGTGTGTGTGATTGTGTGTGTGTGTGCGTGCGTGTATGTGCCTCTGTGGTGTCCTGACTGGTGGTGTAATCTGACCCCACGTGATCTCTGTTTTCAGGCGCCCGCGGCTGCGCATGGCGGGGCGACCGGCGTCGTTCCACGGGACCGGAAGTCAGGGGGACGAGGGGAGGACGAGGACCCTGCGGGCCCCGAGACAACCCAGCATCACAGACGAGGACGTGAGTGGGAGAAGGAGGGGGAGGGGAGGGTGGGAGAGATGTGTGCGATGGTGGGACAAAAGAGAGAAGGCGTGGGGGGGAGTGGTTGGTGGGAAGCAGAGGCTGAGAAGGGCGGCTTTGAAGAAGAGGGAGGTTTGTTGTGAGAAGGGAGAACTGGTGGGGTACACGTCAGGTACGGGACTCGTCGGGGTGTTGGAGGGGCAGGGGAATTGGGGTCCGGGGAGGGGGGGGGCAAAACGCGTGAAAGTCATGGTTCAAGAAGGTGAGAAGGCTGGTGTGACGGCAGTTTGTGTGGCTCTGTGTGATTTTGCACCTCCGGCCGAGTCGTTTCTCATCGCACAAAGGAGAGAAATATTTTCACCAACTTCAGCGAGAAAAACACAAGCATTGTGAACAACAGGGCTTCGTTTTCGATCACCTGAAAAGATTGGTGTCAGACTCGTTCTCAGCTGCGCCCAGTGGGGAGATGTGCTGCGAACACGCAATACCGATCAGTGGAGGCGGAACCAGGGGGGAGGTCCGGGGGAGGGAGCCAAGCTCCTGTAACTGCCAAGCAAATTTATGTTTTCCCGCATTTTGGGCTGTTGCCATCAAAGTTTTACACAGGCACGACCCCCGGGTCAGCCAGTGTTGTGCGCTGGCGAAATTCTCCATGGTGAATACCCCCCCCCCCCTGGTGCCAACCAAGACTGAATGGTGGACACTCGGTGGCGATTCCACGCCACGCTCTTTGTGTTCACGTCTTTGCTTTCTGGTCCATTGTCAAAGTGGCGATGGGCTCTTCTTGATGGGGTCGCCCCCCCCCCCTGGTGAGACCCTGGCTCCGTCCCTGATCCGAGCCTCGTGTGGAGGTGGTGAGATTTAGGGGAGCGTCACGCAGATCGAAGTTTTCTGACATTTATGGCCCTGCGTTATCGATCATCTCAGCATTACCTGAGGGCTGGGTCACACCTGGTGCGCCACGCGTGTTTCTGCGCTGTGCAAGCTGACGCACTTTGTGCAGGAAAAGCGGCTCGTGCTGGGGTCTTGCCGAGTGCGTTGAGCGTTGCGTTTCTGTTGACCACAATTTGGACGCTGCCTCCCTTGTTTGACTCTTGGTGCGTCGTGCTTTGCATTTCTGCAAGTCAATGAGCCCGGAGTTTCACGCTGTTGGGTGCGTCTCTGGCCCTGCGCCGGCTGTTGCGTGAATGACGTATCCAAGGCCGGCGAAGTTGACGTTGTGACGTCACGAAATTCAGGGGTTGCGTTTGTGCACTGCGGAACCTCCTTTTGGGCGCGGTGCGACTCATACGCCCTCTGACGTGCGCGGGAAAGCAGCACGTGGCGCATCCAGTCTGAACCAACCCGAATGGTGCCGTGTCAAGGAAATCCTGGCCTGTTTCACACTGCATGCGTCAGACGTTGTGGCCCTGCACAAGTCAACGAGCGCTGCGTCGTGAGTGCCGTATATTTTGACCTGCACAAATGCAGTGCAGGGATAAGATTAAGATAAAGACTTGCGTGTATTGCCCTGCGTCGTCGCGAACGACGCGTCGCCCATTAGGCAGGTTCGGCAAGAAATATACAAACATAGACGTACATGTAGCTCTTATTTCATGATTGTTCTTCAACAGCTATCTTTTCTTTTTCAGGCTAGTTGTTTGAAGGTTTGTTTGAAGAAAACACCACCCTTTTTGTGCAAACTTGTAGAACAGTTATTTGAACAACAAGTGGACAGAATTTCCTGAAGGTGTGCTATGTTTGCTCGTGACATGAAAGTGATGAAAGCTGCGTTTTTGCCAAATGTAGCACCTGATGAAACGTATGATTTGCTGTTGTGGAGATATGTACGTCTACGTCTACGTCAGTGAATTCTGCAGAACCTGCCTATTGTACGGGCACCAAGCGCGTGACGCACGCCGTGTGAACCCGGCCTCTGTGCCCTGTTTGCCCTGTTTGCGTGGGCGAATGACTTCAAATTGGTCACATTGAGACCAATTTTCCTCCACGTTGTTATTTCGTGCACAATGGGCCGTTGTTTTGCACGAACGGTCCTCAAATCTTCACATGCATCGCGCGGAACGTTGCTGAAAAACTTGCGTTGCTGTGGCAACGGGCACTTCAGGTCAACAAGAACGTGGGACCCATGAATTTGTGGTTTCCTCGTCATCCGTGTGAACTGTGCGCGTCGTTTGCTATTGGGCCGCTGAGTTTTGACCCGAGACCCAAGATTTCCCAGGTCAATGTTAGAGTTTCAGTGTCTTTTGCGATTTGGGGGACAGAGGTAGAAAATTAAACAGCACAAGAGCGAAACCAGTGGTGGTGAAAGCAAGGGTGCAGGTGACAATTGAATTCTCTCTCCCTTGTGTGTGTGTGTGTGTGTGTGTGTGTGTGTCTGTCTGTCTGTGTGTGTGTGTGCGTGTGTGTGTGTGTAAAAAGCGTATGGGAGTGTGTGTGTGCGTGGTGTGTATTGGAGCGTCCCTGTGTGTGGTGCAGAGAAGATATGGTCAGTGGCCTGACCGACCCCCAGAGGTGGGATGAAAATAGTCATGGTAATTACTCTCCTTTTACACACGCACGTCTTGGTTGCGCGTCGCGGCGCTAACGAGTGTTCTTGTTTGGCTGCAGCTGGAGCAGATGTCGATGGACAGCAACACGTATCGCCACATGGTGCAGGATATAACGACTGTGAAGACGAGTCTGCACCGCCTCAAGAGAATCATACAGGAGGTGCGACACGCACGTATACACATCACACACACACAACACAGACACACTCACACACACACACACACACACACACACACACACACACACACACTGAAGATAATCGTACAGGAGGTGGGGCACGCACGTACACATCACACACACATACACACACGTGGACACACACACACACACACACACACACACACACACAGTAGAGGTGAGGCACACACGTTGGCACACTGTCACGCTTGTGTAGTTTCTGCGAATCATTCAGAGCGCGACGACCTCTGATCACCTGTTTTCAAGTTTCATCAACTGAGAAAGAAATTGATTTCAAATGCACAACACCACCAAAGGCAGCCATTGCTGTTGATCCTTTTGTCATCGTTCAAAACGTCAAAGTGTCAGAAAACAACCAGCCCAATCTTGATCAAAACACAGTGTTTTGCCTGTTCCATTTGTAATTGCTGTTTTTCTCTGTTTTCAGGACGAATTCAACCAGGGATCCAAGGTACGTCAAGTTTCCCAGGGTTCTCCAGGGGGCGGATCCAGGGGTCCCGGGTGGGGGGGGCAGGCCGCCCACCCCCGCACAAATATAATGAACCTAAACTTGGTGCCGCAGCTGCAAAGTTTCTCCCACAAGGAAATGTTCAAAGTTTTCAAGTTGCCCCCCCCCCCTGCCCGGGGGGGGAGTTGTTCGTCTCGGCGCGACCCTGGATCCGAACCTGATTCAAGGTGTTGGGTTGAAGAATAATTGTTCCCCGGGGGGGGGGGGGGCACCACTATACTTTGTAGCTTTAATGGCGCCGTTTGCCTTTTGGGCGAGACGCATGCTGAGAAATGAATTGAGAAAGCGAAATTTCCGCAGAAAAGAATGTGGTTTTATTTCTTTGCCAGTTGTGCCAACAACATCAACTTTCCAGATCCGATTCATTGTCGTTACGGGAGATTCATTTTCACTTACCAAACTGCACAACAGACCCGCGCGACCTGGAGAACCTGGAAAATCCCAGCCAAACGTGGACATTTCTTTGAAAACCTGGACAAATCATGAAAAAATCATGGAATTTTGTCACTTTGCTTTGGTGGGAACCCTGTGTAAATGAATTGACGCGTCGCAAGTTCAGTTCCGAGGTGCAACGCTTCAAGCACCCAGTGTGAAGCAGCCATCAGATATCAATTTGTGTTTCCCCCTTTTCAGAACGGGTACAAGTTGGGCGGGAGCCCGGTGGATAGTCCGTTCGGCGTCAGCGCGGAGGCGGCGCGGCTGTGGCAGGGCGCCGGGCTGTCGGCCAGCTACACGGCGGGGCAGGGCGCAGGGCTCGCCGGGACGCCGCCCTCCGTGTCGGCGCTGTCGTACGCCTCCGCCGCCGAGCAGCCCGACCCGGCGTCGCTCGAGGGAGTCATGATGGTACGTGCTCGGGGCGGGGCGGGTGAGGAGGTTTTGAGTGGAGTTTGGGAGTTTCTGCACAACGCTCCGCAGCCACGAAACGGACACGTAACATCTACAGAGGAGTTGCATCAAAAGGCTACAGCTATTACTCTCTGCCTCTCTTCCTCTGTGTAACTGTCTTTGTCTCTTGTCTCTGTCCCTTCTTTCTCTCCCCTCTTTCCCCTCTTCTATCTCACCCTCTCTTTCCTCTCTCCTCTGCATTCTTCTCTCTCTCATCTCTTTTCGCTCTCTCTCTCTCTCTCTCTCTCTCATCTCTCTCCTCCCCCTCTGACGCACCTCTCTCTTTCTCTCTGCAGGAGAACCGGGAGCTCCGGGTGCAGCTGCAGTTCATGCAGAAGCAGCTGGAGGAGCACGAGCGAACCATCCGACTCCTGCAGCAGCAGATGGTGAGTTCTGCACGCATACCTCACACACACACACACACACACACACACACACACACACAGAGCGAACCATCCGACTCCTGCAGCAGCAGATGGTGAGTCCCGCACGCATACCTCACGCACACAACACACACACACACGCAAGTTTACAAGCCGCTGTAGCCACAGCCAATGACAGCGCCCTTCACTTGACCAATCAGAGCTGTTTCAAAACAACAGAAACTGACTCCCCGTCTTGCTGTAACCGTAGCGACCTCTCAGCCAATTACAATGCTTCGTTCACTCAACCAATCAGACAAGAGACGCAAGATTTCTCGTGAAAACCATAAATACGTTGTGCAGAAAGAAAACGCCTCCTCATGTTGAGAGTCCAGCGTCAAGTGAACGTGCCCGCTCTACCAGCGTTCTGCGTGCAACGTGTTTCAACGAGCGTGAAACAGTTTTAGTTGACGCCTTCCGAAATTTTGCCCGGAAGAGGGAGGTCTGACGGACTCTGGATTCTTGTGCGTGAAAAGGGAACTGACGCCACGACGCCATGTCATGACGTCATGTTGGCGTGATGATGTCGTCATGACGTCATCTCAGCGCGTTGACGTCATCATGTCATAACGTCACTGAGAGCCGGCCCATTTCCGCATCATTTAGTCCACTCAATCATGGTTCACTGAAATTCAACCCTTTGCCGCAAAATATTTTTGGCCCCGTTGAGCCTGAAACGTTTTGACATTTTCCATCGGTGTGTGTGACACACCAAATATGATTTTATTGCATGAAAAAGGCACGCATTTCCAATTCATCAATTTTGTTTTCGCTGTCGGTTTGGCCCTCGTTTGTTCGAGTTTCGTTCATGTTGCGGCGTCTATTCGTTGCAGAGTAAATCGTACTCGAAGGTAAAGCCTGACCCACGCTGAATGCGTCACGCGTCCCTGTGCGGGTCAGGAGACGCTGTGTTGTTGAGGTGACGCAGCGTCTGTTGACATGTTATGAGACGCAACGCGTGACGCTTCAAGTGTGGAAAAGTCCCGGATGTGTGCCACAGTGGATGCGTCATGCGTAGTTCCTGTGCAAGTCACCAGGTGTCGACGCAGCGTACAGTGCCTTGTTAACGACGGAACGCTATGACGCTGGCTGCGGTGTTTCACAGTGGATGCGTCACTGCGTTGCGTCCCGGAGCATCACAATGTCGATACAACGCCTATTGACGTGTGCAGGAACGTCCTGCGTGACGCACCACGCCCGTCAGATTTGGTCCGTTTTACGTCGGATGCGTCGCGCGTTTGCGTCACACAAATGACGCTTTGACCGTTGACGCAATGCACGACGCATGCGGCGTGAACCCAGCTTGGGCATCTTGAGACGCGCTCTGTCGGTGGCTGACTAACCAACCCGAGGTTCCCATAGCAACCAGCGTCCCTGACCCTTACAGCAGTGAATGAGTGTTGGGTCGTTCGTTTTCGCGCCTCCGCTGGTGTGGTTCGGTGGTCCCCGTTGGACAGTGACGTTCGGGTCTTTGGGTGCACTACGTTTATGTTGCACCAACTGCACTCGCACGAGGGAGCACTTCCTGAGAACTGACCGTGACCTCCCTCCCTCCCCATGTTGAGCCGTGCCTGTTCCTCTATGAAACAGATTTGCGCCCGCCCCATTCCAAAAAGACTTTGCCTTGGACAGACATGCCACATTCGGCTCTTCGCCCCCCCTTCCTCGGTCTTTGGTCCATCCTCGTCCTGCTTCTGGCGGACCTAATACTCTCTCAGTACTCACGGGTAGCTAGCTCGCTTCTGATTGGTCGCCTTGGGTTTGCAGACCAAGTACGCATGCGGGCTGCGCCTGCGCACTGACAGCAGCGCCAACGCCACCACGCAGACGGACAAGGTAACTAACAAGCGACTAACCGCCACGTCCTGCGCACAACAGGGAGGTTTAGCACCACGCAGCACAGATGCAGATCAAGGCGCACGCTCTGATGTTTCAAGAGTTGTCTCATCTGAAACCTGACTTGGACGTGAGCGTGAGATTTTTGCGTCTGCCATGGTGCGTGTTGCCAAACCTCCCTAATATTCCGCTTGTCAGCTTTGGTTGGTTTGCATGAGTTTGGGCGGTTCAAGTTTGTTTGGAAACTCGCAAGGGTCACTTTTCGCGCGTGCCATTTTGAGTCAGGAATTTTGAGGGCCAGAGCAGTGAATTGAAAGAAAATTTTCCCAATTTATCTCCATAGCAACGTGAAAAGTGACACGTGACGCTTCCGTGGTTTCGGTGTTCACGTTTCCTCACGTGGGTTTGAGTTCAATTCTTCACAGGTGTACATTCTCAAGCGCACATTTATCGTTTTTACGCATTTCGCATTCATCCACATCGGTCGTAAATTTACGTGTCGTATTTTCAATAGGCAGGTTTGGCAAATGACCCCAACGTACACGTAGACGTACGTATCAAAGCAATAGTAATACCTATGTTTTGTGAGGTGTTACACACAGAGAAAACGTAGCTTTCACCAGTTTTACATCATGAGCAAACGTAGCACACCCTCAGCTCTTTTGTGTCAAGTCTTGTGGTGCTTTCTGAACAAAGCTTTACATTCAACAGCCACATCCTTGTGTGTCCCTGTGCATCCCAACAAGTTCAATCACATTGAAAT
>JAAUXT010069421.1_pt1 | contig 21070 bp, 15 predicted proteins | sample 7278171 | NCBI WGS metagenome assembly JAAUXT01 (sample SAMN14350112, study PRJNA611818) | marine sediment metagenome | isolation source: surface marine sediment (1.8m) | place: French Polynesia: Moorea | collected 2018-08 | reverse complement strand
CGCGAATGTTGCGAGGGAAAATGTGGGCGCTCACCCTTCGCGTTTCGAACCCACGAACGAACGCATTTGGGACGCCGGGGGGGGGGGCAGTGAGGAGAGCCATGCCCATGGCCAATCTTTACTTGTCGGGGGTGGCGATGCTTAAACCGCTCCTTGGGACATCCCCGTCTCTACAGAAACTAGTCAACTGCGTCGAAGCGATCCACCGACCTTTCTTCTTGCTGCTTTTGGCCGGCCGGTCGCCGTCGTTGCTCTTGTTTTCCTTGGCGGAGTCGTCGCCGCCCGAGTCCGTCTGCCCGTTGCTGTTGTTGAGGGCGGGGGACGACATTTTGACGTCCGCGGCGCCACCGTCCTCGTTCTCCGTGTCTTCGGGCGTCGTCGGCGGGGATCGGTTCGAGCTCGGGCGTTTCGGGACCGGCACCTGTGTATCACCACCAGCAAAATCCTCCGTGAAACTAAATCTGTGCCAGTGCAACGTCCTGATGAATGACGCACACGTGTGCAAGCCAAACAACACTGGGCAGGTGTAGCTCATGAATACGGTTCAGCAAAATGAAGCTCGCCAGCTTTTTTCTTCAGTCACACACGCATTGTTGCAGTTCATATGAATGTGCCGTGTTCAACCGAGCTCCATCCAACCTTGCAGCTGGGCTTGCATTCAGCGGGGGAAATGTTGTTCATACGTCTCCAACAATGCATGGGTTGTTTAGTTTGCTGCGTGACACCTTTTTTCAAATTTTCACAGTCGTTCACTTACCTCGGCGCTTTCACTCAAGGCGGGCCAGTTCGTTGCGTCAGAGAAGTCACTCGCCTGAAAACAAACCAGCACAACGTCAGATCTGGTCGGCCATGTCCTACCCGAGCAGCGACATTCAAACGCAGCCGGCTGCGCTTCTCACCTTCACGTCGATGTTGTCGGGGGCGGCGCACGTGATCGTTGGGGCAACAACTGCGTCTGCAACTGAGAAACCAACGTGCAACAATCACCGCCACGACCTTCACATTTATCAATATCAACACACAAAAGTCAGCTCGACGCGATAAGATCGAGATAACAATGCAACAAGAACAGCGCGTGTTGAAGACCTGCGATCCCCATCAGGGTTTGATTGAAAAGTGTTCGGAAATTGTTTTGGCCGGTTTCTGAACGCAGCTGTATCTCAAGCAGAATATCGGTCAATGCGAAAACCTCGCTCATTGGTATTCTCTTCAATACGAGCATCTTACCTGCATCAGAGTTGGCGACTGGGGCGACAGACTTGCCCCACGGATTGGTTTTGGGCAAGGGAGCTTCCACGAAGTTTTTGTTGTCAAATATTTTCGGTTTGGGTACATCGATTTTTTGTGACTTTCCCTCGCCGTTTTCGTCGTTTTGGGGAGGTTTGTCTTCAATCTTGGAAGTGTTCAGCGGTCGGCTTTCAGTGAGCAGGTTGGTGGCCATAGGCAGTTGAGGATCCGCCTTACTTCCATCCAAACCCGCAGGGCTCGGTGCTGAGTTCACCTCCACTGTGGCCATCCTCTTCTCTGCACCTGAAGAAGGGGGAAAAGCATCAATACTTTGTTCAAAGATAACAAGATGCTAGCTTCGAACGAAGCCCTCTAAAGGTCGAAGAGCCACAACAGGGAGACACGAAGACCCGCAACGCAAGATCTCTGGCAGTTCCTACAAAAGCATCGAGTCTTCTGTGTTCAAATGGGCATCAGTAACGACTCGTAGAACTAAATACTGCAAGCGTGAGAGTCACACCAGAATTTTTTGTGATGCCGAAAACACACCTTGGATCAGCACTGCATTTGAGGCAAACCTGGCACAAGAATTAAAATGTGAACACGAACAGGAAGGAGAGAGCGGTGAAGTCAGAAGAAGTGAGAAAGGGAACCCAGTCACCTCCGAATCATTGTCCAGCTCTGCAAATCGTTCGACGACCTGCTGTGTGTGCGATTTGAAACATGCAAGGATTTCAACTGTGCCCGAAACGTCAGTGGTGGCACCTCAGAATGTACCATCATGAACGACCAAGATTTCGTTTCCCCAGACCAACTGGACGAACTGTCGTTGGAAGCCCGATCTCCAGAACACCAAACAAAACGTGGCAGATCGGGTCACTTGTCACTCACTCACCCCTGCCATGCCGTCGCCTGAAGCGAGACTTGCGAGCGGGTGGTCTCTCCTTGGCTTTCCAGCATTGACCCATTTTTACCTGAGGAAATCCTACACGAAACGCCCAACAGCAACTGTACACCTCCGTGTTGCAGAACAACGAAACTTACTTCTACGCCACGGCATACGTAGATATATTTTACGCACACTGGTGAGCGTTCCCGTGTGTGTGTGTGGCCTCGCGACAGACTGGAGATGAAGCGACAACTCTGTGCGCCGCTTTATCAAAGTGTGTGGATTGTGACAAACAGATAAACGTGTGTCGCTTCGTTCGGGGCAAGGGGTGGGAATGCCTGGCAAACTAAACTGACACGAAACTGTTGTCTCATCTTCTTTTGCGATTGTCACACATTTTCACCAACGTGAAAATTCGGCTTCGCAGGTTGCTGCAAATCCCACCGAGAGACCCACAAGTATTCAAACCTTAGGTCCTATACTTACTTGCAATGTTCAGAGGAGCTGAGGCCAATTGACTGTGGGACGAACTCGGCGTGTACGTTCGCTCAATTACGTAATTAACGCGTGCGCATGCTCACACTTTGACGACATAACGACAGAAAACACACTGCCGTCAATTCACTTGAGACTTCAAGCGAAGTAGGGATCAACATGACAGGTCAAAGTTCAATTTGTCGTCTGGCTTGAAACTTGTCCACACGCGTAGTGGAGTCCAGTGCGAACGTACACGTCAAGACGCTGGTCATTGATGTGTTGAAGAAAGTTTTCGTCACGCATTTCCAGATGTTGTCATCACATGCAACCAGAGCAACTTCTCAAACACGTGGATCGGACGGAGACTTTTCTCCACAAACTTTCTTTCAAGGTGGTCTGCCAACATGACAACGGAATTCATTTGAACATTTTGCTTATGCTTTTTTGTTCAACGGAACCATTGGCCAGTGTTCTATTTTGAAAGAATTTTCATCAACTGATCATGAGTTAGCTGTTTCGACTGTGAGATCCACACACATGTCCTCAAAAGCACATGAGGCAGGGCATTGTTCCGCGAGCCCATGTCCACCCAACATCTCTTCAACTTTTCTTCACATTGTTTCTTATTTTTCACTTTACATTTTTGTCTGTTTAATTCGGCGAACGACAGGCTGGCGTCCATACAAGCAGCGAATAATTGACCCAGAATCTCGATCTCAACATTCCGATTAGATTTGTGGGACAGACCACGTTGCAATTCTGTATTTCACACATTTCCTCACCAAACCAGGCGTAAATGTCCTTTACTCACCTCGTCTGGACAAGTCACAATTGCCTGATGGCTATAGGACTTCAGTCCGTGAAAGACGATGACTCCAATTTGTTAAAACATCGTAAAAGGTTGAAGTCTGTTACTGCAGAAGCACATGTCGCCATTAACCAAATGTCGAACGCGCATGATCGCCGAGAGGACGACGTCTCAACTGAAGGTGGCGCAACTCAACATCAAATGCAGATGCCGCCACTGAGTTTTCCCGCCATGGTTTTGTTCGCGCCATCGGACACGCCCACATTTTATTTCGATCCTATCAACGGTGCCTGTTTACGTGGCCGCCCTGACGTGGTGAGTCCAACAACAAACTGCAAAGAGGGCACTGCAAGGAATCTTCACCCTCGCGGGGACGGACAAACACCAAAGAATTTTACAGTGCAAACAACCACAAATTTGCAACAGATTGGTCGTGTTCTGTTCGATTGCAACTCCCAATTGCAGTTGCATGAGGTCCAGGGATCATGAGGTCCAGGGATCACCCTGTATCTGCACCTTTTGTGGCGATGCCTGGTCTTCCCTTGACATCATTTGAGGACTGAACCTTTGGGCTTTGTAGAGGCGTTCCTCAAAGTGCCCACTCACACTGCTTCAGCCTGTCACCCTGAATGTTTTTTCTGGGTCCAGTGTCAATTGTTTCTCACTGGAAAGTACCGGTATGCAAATTAAAGCACACACACACACACACACACACACACACACACACACACCAAGCTCCATGGAGGTCGCGGTGATTTGAGAACTCACTGCGTAATTAATTTAAGTCGCTATGCATTTCAGTATTGAATATAATTTTCTTGTGCGATTTCCTTTTATGGCAGAGCACTCAGTGGTGTGGGACCAAAAATTTTTCGGTGTATATGCGATATCCAGGAGGGTGTCCCACCCTACTTGTTCTGTCCTGTGTCCTGTCCCTGTTCCTCCATGTAGGTAAATTTAGCTGGCCTGGGCCAACTGTTCCTTGTGGTCACTCAGTGTACACATACACATGGTTTCTGGCATCTCTGGTCAGGCGCCCTGCCTGTCCTGTCCTGTTGTCCTGTCCCACGGAAACCAAGACAAACACACCTGGGACGCTGCACTTGCAGTTGCCCCGTGCACTGAGCTCTTGTTTTGTGTATTCAAGCGAGTCCCATTGTACCCTGGATCAAAAGACCACAAACTTGACAAAAACTCACACTGATCATCACACAAGTGTGATGGTTTTCTGAAGAGAAACTCACTCAGCGCTACTTTATTTTCTTTAGAAATATCACAACAAATGCTTGCAACATATTCTATTCTTCAGGACTCTTGCAGGGATTTTACTCCTCAAGAATATTTTGCAAGATTGATGGTTCTGTGCAATCCAAAAACTGTCACAACGGAGTGATGTTTGTACCAATGTTTGCATAACTGTCAAACACATTCAAGAACATTGATTTTTGGTGCTCCTGTGCAACTGACCACAAAGCCTGTCTTTTTCACTTCAAAAGGCCTGGAACAAGAGAGATGCCTTGAAGTACATCACAAATATGTGACACTCACATGCATGTGAACAAAGACCCACAAATGCAAAACAGGTTGTAGATGTAATACGGGTCACATGTGCACGTGCATGATTGGTTACACATGTGTAAGGGGTTACACATGTATGCATGGGGTTGCACATTTCCAATTCATCTCTCTCTCTCTCTCTCTCTCTCTCTCACACACACACACACACACACACACACACACCTGGTCACACACGCAATGGTTCACACATGGACAAAGACCTACAAATGCAAAACGGGTCGCACATATAAAATGGGTTGCATAATGGTTCACATATGTGCAAGCCTAGGACACACAGGGACACACTGAGACAGGACACAGAGGATGTGCAGGGGACATGCAGGGATGTGCAGGGACAAGCAGGAATGCACAGGGACACACGGGGACACACATGAGGCCAAATGGGACAAAACTGAGAATTGAGATGTGACGACACATGACAGTGTGTGATGAAATAAGACGGCATGTGACTGCACATGACAGCACGTGATGACACACGAGGGTTTGTGACGACACTACACGTGCGTACATCCTTCATCAAATATTTGTACTATCTGAGATACTGCCCACTTTGTGAAGTGAAGTCCAAAATTCAAACCCCCCCCCCCATTTGTACTGTTTGCCCTCATGAACCAAAAAGTTCAAACTTGACAAATTTCTTACAACCCCGAAAATTTGAACTTTTTGCCATCATCACTCTAAAAGTTCAAATTTCTTGCAGATGCATTGTCCTTGACCTGACAAATTCAAAAGACCCAAAGAGATCCAAAATATAAAACTGGTGTCCATGTGGTTTCTACCCTGGCTGCCAGGATTTGTTTCAGTCACCCATGTTTCGGTCGCTCAAGTTTGAGCGACCTTCAACATGCTTCAACCTCCTCAAATCACCCGAAAAAAAGCCCTGTGGTGGGAGTTCATATTTTCTCAAAAAAATATAAAAAAACCACCCTGCTGGACTCAAAGTAAAAATGTAAATTTTGCTGCAATACTTTTCAGGTTGGAAAACTACTTCTCCTGAGAACGAATTTTTGATGCCCTGTTGCGTGCAAATCTGATTTGTTTTTCAACTTTTTCCAGTTCCACATTGACCATTTTCTCTTGAGCGTGGCTCTTGCGAAGGCTTCACTCAGCCAGATTCTTTCCTCTTTCTCTACGTTTTTCTTTCCTTTCACAAGCGACAAGATTCAATCCGCAGTTGCCTGTTTCTGACACAGAGAACAAAACAAGGAAAGTCCATTCCACCAGACCTGTGATTTGGTCGGATTGCCAATTGCTTTTGAGCAAGCCGAACATGCACCCCGTTTAAATCACCTGAAGAGATAAAGACAAAACTTTTTGTCCATTCATCTTTGATGAAGGACTGTGCGACAGTGTTGAGGGTGTTGAAATGACATGGCGCTTAGCCATTTTCAAGTGGTGTTGTCACAGCATGACGTGCCGTGTAGTGGCGCGGGAAACGGCGGCGCCACCGTCGCGCTGCACCAGAAACCAGAACGAGTCTTCATGGCGGGCTGTGCACGAGTTCCTTTGTAAAGCAAGTTTCTACTGACTGCAACTAAAATCAGGTAATTTTTGATTGGTTTATAGTTTCTTACGCATGGTCAGTGAGGATGGTGGAAGCTATTGGCAGGGGATTTTGAGATGTCAGTATCGAACTTTTGCAGGAAAAAGAGGAGTTGACTTGGCACTTCCGACTGCGTTGTTCAAAACAAAGATCCTGTTCCTGATGACAATTTCTTTGTTGAAAAATTGCGACGCAAATTCAACTTTCATTGTGAAATGTCTTCGGGGATCGAACACTTGGTGCAGTTGTGGATTCTGAGTCATGTTAGATTCGTTTGATGACTTGTTACGGGTGTTAAAGGCGGGAAATTGGGCCGAACAACGTGCACCAACTGACAGCTGAGGTCTTTGTGTCTGGTCCAGACAATGGTCGTTTGCACAAAGAACTCTTCAGTTATTTTGGCGGCAAACTAGTTTCAGTATTAGATATCGGCAAATTTCAGCCGATCTGACTCGTACTTGCCATAGTTGAGAATTATCGACCACGTTTCGCTTTGTTTCGAGCGATCGGCCTCGTGCTGTGGCCTCCTCATTAATAATTCGCGGGTATGAATCATCAGGACTTGCCGGGTCCAATTGTCTGTCAAACTTGTCTTCACCTTTGTTTGCAGCTGCTCGGCTTTTTGTGATTCAAATTTAGTCACAAACACAAAGGATCGTCAGTCGTCGACAGGTTGCATTTCGTTCTCCCTCCATTACGAAGCCTGATGATCGAATGAGAGAAAGTCATTTTGGAATTGGACAGTGCACGTGGTGGTGACGAACCAGAAAATAGAATACGATTTGGACAAACATCAACAATGGATCTCGGTGGCATCTTGGCTCAAGCAGTGTCAGGAAGTTCTGTTGATGGCTATTGGAGGTTTACCCGCCAAAGTGACGAAGACAGTGAAGGTATTAAAATTCGTCTTTTTGCTTTGAAATGGCTTTGTTTGAGCCGGTGTCGGACGGCGGGGTTCAGCTAGACTGCGCCATGACCAATGTAGCAGGATGAGACAATCACATGGTGGGGGATTTTTCGGTGTTGTGAACAAAGTTCGAATGCCTAGAAACTAATCTGCTTTTGGCTTTTCATGCTTGGATCGCCACTGCTTGATTAATCCGAACAAAGATCAAATTGTTTTGTTTTGTTGTGTGGTTTTTTTGTGCGGCAAATTGATGATCGAGGAAAATCTTTGAAACCACAAATCGTGGTTTCTTGGCAATCTCAGAGAGCGTGGGTCCGATCGGTCAGTGAACTTCAGAACATGACGTTTCGTCGGCAGTTTTTGCAGTTCATTGGTTCCACCAAACTCAGCTGGCGGTACTCTGCACGCGAGTTGCGTTCGAGTGAAACAAATCTCGACAGGGAACGGTCGTTCATTTGGACACATTCAAAAACATGTTTCACCAACAGGTCCTTTTCAAGAAATGTATCTTTTGAGAAGAAAGCGTTGGGGACACACAGGGGAAAACACACAAAAAAAAGCTTTTATCAATTAAAAACGTGTAAAACGTGACCAAAAGTTCCACAATTTTAAATACAAGAAACATCATTACATTTACTTTGTAAACTTGCCCTTCATTTCTTCAAAAAGGAACCGTCGACGATGCTCTGATTGCTTTCATCCCCTTTTCTAACACTTGAGTCATCCAGGTCCAAAAGATTCAGGGTAAAAAATATCGAAGATTCCTCTTTATTTTTGTTGCAGCTTGCCAGATATTGAGGGACTGAAAAAATGAACTTTTGGTTCGTGTGTTTTGCTCTGTCCCAAAGCTTGGTGCATATTTTAGTGCCCAGGGCATCACGGGGTGTGATCGCCATTTGTAGTGGTCATTTCCATCAGAACCAGACAGCTTCGAGTTGAAAAAATGCAGAATATTAGAAATGGGGTTTGTGAATCGTGCGCCGTTTGTGAATCGTGCGCAGAGTTCCTTTGTTGATTCCGTGTCCTGTGGACAAAGGAACTTGCGGGAATTTTTTCGATGCCTGGGAAAACACGTGGTGATCCAAGGGCAGCGACAGCTTTTGCATTTACTTACCTCGCCCTCCATCTTGCGTCCCTCCCCCTCCCCGAGTGTGATGCAGCGGGATGAATCATTGGTGACGGCTCTTTCTGGGCTGAGTCACGGAAAGGCCAGTTGCAAGACTGGATGGTGACGTAATGCCGACGGCGGAGCTGGATGGATCGCACGATCGAACGAGTGCTTCTTACCATTCGGAGACTGCGCCAACTTTATGACCTTTGTTGCTTGCTTGCAAGCTTTTTGTGAGCGAGTGAAGATCAATTTGTCCTGCACGGAAAACAATGGTGTTTCGTCATTGCACCTGGCAACAATTTCTGGAGGTCAACAAAAAATAGGCCAAAGACGTTACCTACCCTCGCGCGGAAACATGTGTGCAAATTGATGAGGGCGCCGATGTTTATGGGATGTTCGTGTGAGGGAGTCGAGACTTATCAGCAGCGGACGCGGATTAACGCTTTATTTATGGACATCAGTCCGGGATTGGGAGTCTGTCTGATGAGGGTCGTAAATCGTGTCTGAAGCTGACTCGACCGAGAACGGTTCGTGCCTCAAAAAACCAGAGTGCAAATTTTAGTGGCTTTGTTGGCGGCAGTGTTATGCTGAAAGGTACTTGCAGCATTTTATTGAAGTACGTTTCGCTTTCATTCCTGCAGAAAAGAGATTTCTCTTGTCCGTGACGCAATAACTTTTTTGGGTGGCTCGACATGTGGCAGGCTGGAATAAAGTGCAGTCAGCAACTTTTTTGCTTGTCATCAATCGATCGCAGATGCTGCACTGAAGGCCGAGCGATTCCATTCCGCTTTGGGGAAAACCCAGCCGTGGTGGCAGCAAATTCAAACTGCGTCTCAGCCGCCTGTCCAAACACGAGCTCGCGCATTGTGCCAGTTTCCTGTTGTGATGTCCAACGGTCGATCGATTTCTCAAGACCTTTTGACACGGTTGTGGTATTGAAAGGTAACACAGGAGTCACCGCGAGTGCAGTGGGTGAACCTTGTGTACTTTTGACCTCGTTGCCATGCCCGCTTACCCACAGAAGGTACGGGCAGAAAAGCGAGTCGGGGTTCGTCATCGTTGCCAAACAAGAGTTTGAGCAAGAACGTGGAAAATAAACCTGAGGTGTTGAAACAGGTAGATCAACTTTCCACTCGTGCAACTGCACTTTGCCGAGGTGACATCAGTTTTGATGGAAGTTTGTTGCAGCGAGGTGTTGACTGTTTTGCAGGCAAGACGAGTAAGATGTCTTCACCGACGCCATCCTCAGCTGACACGATGAGCCTGACGTCCAACTCGTCCGGGGACGAGGAGCCGGTCCCGTCAATCAACACCAAGTGCGGCCTCTGCCACGACACTTATACCATTCCAAAAGTGTTGCCATGTTTTCACACATTCTGCCAACCTTGTCTTGAAAAGGTGAGTAAAAGGTGTTGTTTCTTCCCGCGTTTTTGGCCGAACTTTTGTGACAGGGAACGGTCGTTGAAAAAAGTTGCGCAAGACCTGGGGCCTTTGTGCCAGTTGGCAATTCAGGTACAAAAGGAGGGAAATTTGGGCAACGTGCACAAAGAACCACGAATGAGCAGTGTTACAATGATGCCTGGGGGTAATCGTACGATGTAACGTAAACTTAAAAAAAAATGTATGGCAAGTGTGTAAGCGCGCCCTGATGTTCACGTTCTTGTGACGCAGCACGCGGACCAGCCGGACCGCATCACGTGCCCGGAGTGCCGCCAGGAGTCGTACCTGAGCGCGAACGGCGTCGCGGCGCTCCACCCAGACTTCGCCGTCTCCAACATCCTCGAGTCGACGGCGCTCGACAGTCCCTGCGTCACGTGCACGGGTTGCAAGAGCAAAGAGCAGAGCGCCATCGCGCGCTGTTTCGACTGCGCCAACTTCCTGTGCGCGCACTGCGTCATGGCGCACCAGTTCATGCTCTGTTTCGACGGCCACCGCGTGCTCACGATGAACGAGCTGCAAAACGCCAAGGAAGACATCAAGATGGAAAAGCCCCTGCACTGCGGGATGCACCGCACCGAGCTGCTGCGCTTCTTCTGCAAGACGTGCAACGTGCCCATCTGCAAAGAGTGCACCATGACGGAGCACTCCAAGGGCCACGAGTACGACTACCTGTCGGAGATCGGCGGTCAGGTCGTGGACAACCTGTGCCAGCTCGCCGAGCAGGCCAAGGCGAAGGCGAACGATCTGCGCAGCTCGTCCAAGAGCCTCGAGCACTACTCGAACCGACTCCAGATCCAGTATCACAAAGCTCAGAACGAGATCAACGAGACCTTCAACTTCTACAGGTCAGTGTCGCTGCAAATTGAATTTGAAACGGTTGAGCTGAATGTAAATGACTCGAAAACAATGCCTGCATTTACAGTCGAACTTATCCCTGAACAGGGCGATGTAATGTTTCATAATTTGCGCAGTGGGGAGTATTATGGTGGTGTAGAATCAGTTTCTTATCTCAAGTACTTGTATCCGTCTTTCGAACGCTTCATTGTATTTGTTGTGAATTGCTTAACGGTTTTGCGTATTTGTGCAGGTCAATGTTGGACGAACGGAAGCAGGAGCTGCTCAAGGAGCTGGAAGGAGCGTACAACAACAAGCAGATGCACGTGTCGTCGACGGCACAGCGCATGCAGGAGGCAATCGAGAAGCTCTACCAGGGCTGCGAGTTCATCGACAAGATCCACAAGCACGCGAGCAACACGGAGATCCTCATGTTCAAGAAGAACCTCGACGGGCGGCTGCACGGCATCATGGGCTACAACCCCGACATGAATTGCAGCGGCGGATGCGAAATCGAGTTCCTGTCCAATTTCCAGGCGATCCAGGTCGGCGTGCGCAACACGTTCGGCTACATCCGCACGTCACCCGACGTGCGCCAATCGAATCAGCCACAGCCCATCGGGTCGGCGCGCCCGACCAATGGCGTGTCATCTTCGTCGTCGATGATGCCGCCAATGGCGCCGCCAGCTCCAGCGCCAGCGAGGTCCATGTGCAACGGCGCCATCCCGAACAGCATGCCCAACAGCATGCCCAGCATGATGTCTCACCCCATGACCAACGGTATCGTGTCCAGCAGCGGCCTGCCTCCCTCTTCCTTCGCCAACAGCATTGCCAATGGAATCGCCAACGGCATCGCTAACGGGATCCCGAATGGCAACATCTTCGAGTCCGACTCCTTCCTCCAGCAGTCCAAGCAACAGTTCCCTTCCAACGGCAGTCTGAACCTCGGGCCGCCCGCCGACCTGCTCGGCGGCCCGACCAACATCAACCCATACGAGAAGTGGTCGAACGGCGGGCTGGACATCCTGCACAACGGAGACGTCTTCTCGACCAGCGCCGATCCGATCGTCGATCTCACCTCGAAGCTCATCACCGCCAACATCTACCCGCCCAAGTCGCAGATCAAGCGCCAGAAGATGATCTACCACTGCAAGTTCGGGGAGTTCGGAGTCATGGAGGGGCAGTTCACCGAGCCGAGCGGCGTCGCCGTCAACGCGCAGAACGACATCATCGTGGCCGACACCAACAACCATCGCATCCAGATCTTCGACCGCGAGGGGCGCTTCAAGTTCCAGTTCGGCGAGTGCGGGAAACGCGACGGGCAGCTGCTCTACCCGAACCGCGTCGCCGTCGTCAGAGCGTCGGGCGACATCATCGTGACGGAGCGCAGCCCGACGCACCAGGTGAGTCCGGGGAAGTCTGATCGCAGGTGGCGGGCGGATTTCTCCTCGCACAACTGCAGGACTCAAATGTGCAATGTAACTTTTTTTTGTCCGTGGATCAAAGTTTTATTGTTGACATCTGCTGTTTGGAATGAGTCAGTGGAAGGGTGCGGTGAATATCCAAGGTGAAACCGGAAATTTTTTGTTTCACAAAGAAAAGCAATCTTGAAAGCGGCTCAGATGCTTGATTGTGCTCGGTGATGATGAAAACCATTGTATTTTTTTGTGCAACAGGTGCAGATCTACAACCAGTACGGGCAGTTCGTGCGCAAGTTCGGCGCCAACATCTTGCAGCACCCGCGCGGGGTGACGGTCGATTGCCAGGGCCGCATCATCATCGTCGAGTGCAAAGTGATGCGCGTCATCATCTTCGACCAGATGGGCAACGTGCTCAGCAAGTTCGGCTGCTCCAAGCACCTCGAGTTCCCCAACGGCGTCGTGGTCAACGACAAGGAGGAGATTTTCATCAGCGACAACCGGGCGCACTGCGTCAAGGTGTTCAACTACCACGGCGTCTTCCAGCGCCAGATCGGCGGCGAGGGCATCACCAACTACCCGATCGGCGTCGGCATCAACGCCGCCGGGGAGATTCTTGTCGCCGACAACCACAACAACTTCAACCTGACGGTGTTCACGCAGGACGGGCAGCTGCTGAACGCGCTCGAGAGCAAGGTGAAGCACGCGCAGTGCTTCGACGTCTCGCTCATGGATGAAGGCTCGATCGTCCTCGCCAGCAAGGACTACCGGCTGTACATCTACAGGTATCTCCAAGTGCCGGCCCTCGCGCTGTGAAGAAGCACCAGGTTGTCGTTCAGGTATTTTGGTCAGAAAGGGTTTGCGGCTTTTCTCTGATGGCGGTGACGAGGCATTGTGAGCCAGAGGAAGAGACGATCTTGAGACACCGATGGTCCGCAGTGCGTTTTGATCTGTTCGGCTCAGCAGGTACTAATACTTGAAATATCCCAAAGTCGAGCATGCATTTTATTCACATCGAACAGGATTTTTCACTGACGTAATTTTCCCCGACTGCCCTTCAAATGTTGAGCCGAGCGGACAAAACGCGCCGGACGTGGGGAATGGTTGAAAAGTCGCCGGAGGTCACTCTCATGAAAACAGCCGCCAACATGTTTTAAATGCTAAGTCACATTGTGCTTGTTGGTTTTTATTACGTTGTGTGAACTTGAATGAACATTGACAAGCTTCGTAATGTAAATTTATTTTGCCAAAGGAATACACGCACTGTTTGCTAAAAAAAAAAAAAAAAGTTGAAAAGACAAAAGATCAGTCAAAACGTGTTGAATTTGACAGGGAGATTTATCTCTTCTACTAACCATGTGAATTTGTTGTTGAAATGTGGTGTGCCTAGATTAGTATTGTGTTCGTTGAGAAAGAAACACTGCTCATAACGTTAACTTTACACACGATACATACAACCAGTTGTCGAGGTAGAAGGACAAAAGGTTTTACAGTTGTTCATACACTTTCATTCAGCACCGGAAATGCAGTTATCGTTTGATGGCATCCAGGTCAACTCTCAACAGGGCACGACCAGTCTTGTTCTCTCAACCAGGACACTTCGTGGTCTCTTCTCAAAAGTTCACTGAGCAGATTTTTGGTCATTCGAAGCAGAGGCCGAGAATGACCAAGCGCTGAACAAAATGGTGCAAACGAAGTCTCCAGATGGTTTTAGGTTTAGTCTGTAAGTAAAACCACAGGAAGGCAAATATCGCAGTTACAGAACGAGTTGTGTGTCTTGATGTAATCAAGGGAATATGCAGACTGAAAGTATTATTTCGTAATTTTTTCATAGCACACATTCGAAATGCTTCTGAAGCGTGTTTGATACCTAGTGAACTAGTTTCCGTATGCATTTTATATTACATATTACTCTTTGAAAATATTTTCATACATTGTTACAAGAAGTTAAAAAGTACAAACAATATTTTGTTTTGCCACAATTATTAATGTTATGATGCATTTATGAAAACCATATCATAAGATTATCATTGCATGTGTACTTGTGCGAGTGTTTTATTGGGTAGTCCTCTGTTCACAATCAGGATGTCGTGCTCGTGTGTGTTCGCTGTTATCGTTCCCCGCGCCGTGTTGGTCCAGTGCAAGAGGCGCGAGAGGAGCTGGACCACAACACTGGTACGGATCGGTTCTTTGATTTCCAAACGGATTTTGCATTTCGGAAGCAAAAAGAAAAAATCCAGATTCAAAGAGCCGAATTGTTGATTGAAAACCAGGGTTTGGATCTTGCTGCTTCAGAGACGTGTTGTTCTCAGTGTTTGTGCTCTTGCAACATGCCGGTACTATCACTTGATTTCAATTTTCAAACTTCTCTCAGCAAGACGTGTTCTCAGTGATGTTGCTTATGTGTGTTGACTTCAGGTAGGCTGTGTTATAGTTACGTATTTAATCTGCATGGACGTTATCTGGGCCTTTTATAATTTATTTTCTTGTTACGGCTGCCTCGGATGGCCTTGTATTGATTGCATTTGCATTGAGATGGGGCACGTTTCGAACTCAGTCAGTTTCAGTCTGATCAGTGATGTCCATTTTGCTCGGCCCACTGCCTTCCGAGCTGTGTCCTCTGCGTCCCAGTGAAATGGAGACGCTCCGTTTGTCGTCCTCCGATCCAGAGATGCATTTGTTCTTCACTCTCACGCTGTGTGTCCTGCCTTCTTTCCACAACAGTCAAGTCGTTCGTTTTTAGTTTGTAGTGATCTCTTACCCCAATATCTCTGCACAACTGATGAAACCCGGATCGGCAAAAAATAGAAAAAAACAAAGCGAAGACTTCGGAAATTGATACCAAACAGTATTACGCAAGTTTCTGCCAAGCGTCTGAATTATGTTGCAAGCGCAGTTTTGGAAGTTTTTGCTTTGAAAATGACAATCAGGTTCTTTCAAATTGCTAAATCCTCCGAATCTCGATGATGTGTCGGCGTCCTGATCTGAATCTGGAAAAGAACGCCCAGCATCAGCTTCCACGTTACCACGTAGAACCCAAGCTGTTGTTCTCGTCTGAAACCGTTACTCAAAATGCCAAATTGTTTTTCTTCAAATAATGTGATGTTGTTGAACATGTTACAACTTACTGTTACCATTCACTAGTCATTCCACGCGCGGTGCCCGCACAAGAACGAGATTTGAAACTCTCCTGTTCCAAGGACACAAAAACGGCCCAAGAATCTTTGAAGGCAAAAGCACAAATCAGGCTGAAACTGATCGAGTTCACGTGTTGGATTGTTGGCAGTTTTCCTGAGGATTTTTTATCCCTTTCCCCCAGTGCCGTTGGAGTTTGGTTTTTACACGTTTTATTTGGTTCTTTTGTGATCTGAGAAAAGTGAGATGTCAAATGGACTGATAAAGTGTTTCACTTTTCTGTCGCTGTGGGTAGAGTACGTTGTGTTTTGTGAACCAGAGTGGAGACGCTCAAATTCGAGAACTGATCAAAACTAATTTGCTGTCTGACCCGTTCTCGAATGCCTCAGTCTTGATAGTGTTGGTGACGTTGAGTGTGAAGTTTTGTGTTCGTCATGGTTACATTTCTGAACAAGTTTTACATGAAACTGTCACTGTTATCTTCGGAGGTTGCCCCGAAAATGGACTCTTGATAAACAGAAAATCTTCTATGCAAACGAAGAAATTTTGTTCCCACCAGCTAGGCACGACAACGTTTTGGAGGTAGCCTCTTTGTTGAAAGAAAATCGTTCAAACCTATAAAGTGCTGATGTGTGCTCACATTTTATAAACGGATACTTGAGTCTGACGTTTTGTTCTGTTCTATTTTAAAAGAAACAATGCATGTTGTGCAAAGGTAATGTTTTACATGCTACATATTTTGATAATTTGACATTACAGTGTGTAAATCATAACATGTTGCAAGTGTGCTGTACTGTACATATTCTAGTATTGGCGATTGTATTATTAGGTGTTTTATAGCAGTGACCGACTTTTCATTCGTGGTAGTGTCGACATGATCTTACTCAACGTGGACTTGAACCGTTTCAATTGTCTTGAGCGCACGTTACAGAGGACCACCACAGCACCACTGTACAGTTTGTTCATATGTACATGTGACTGCATCTATTGAGTGCGGAAAGATTGTATGCTTTGGTGTGTCCAGCAAAACGAGAAAGCTGAAAAAAGAGGACATCCAATTCCAAGAATTTTTTTTATCATTTGCAGGGTACAGGTTTCTCCGGGCTCGGAGAAGCTTTGTAAGATTTGAAACAGACACGAAAATTGCCTTACCGACAGTCAAATGCTTGGTGTGAAAGTGTGTGCAGTTTTGCATGGGTTTATATTTATGATGCTCAGTCAGATCTGAGAACTGCAATTTTTTTGTACCTAATTTATTAACAGAACCACAACAAGGTATTTGTCATTTTTCGCACTTTGAGTTGCATGTCCTTGGTTGGAGTGTGTGTTGGTAAACACCAAATAGTACGTCCGTTCTGTTGATACCATTGACATTTCGTTTCGTGCTCTGACAGTGTGGAGGATACGGGAAAAGTTTTCAATTCTGATACACGTGTGTGGTGTGTGATTTTCCTTTCCCCCGTCGTTCGTGTTTTCTGGTTGTTTTCTCCAGACAAGCAATCTCTGTTTCGTTTGGTTGTCAACTTCTTGTCACCGTCGAAGCAGTGTTTGAGATGATTCTTTCGTCCCGTCAAACAAACGCTGGCGAGCGAGCGAGCCGCCGCGGCGGGACTGGCAACAGTATGACTGGGTGAATCAGCCCACGAAGCGTTGCAGCTCCAACTCTGCTTCCGTTGATTGGGAAACGAGTGCTCAATGTCCAAACATCACGCTTGTTGCTCCCTGATTTGTGTAAAATTCCCAATCACATGTACCATGGTTGTTCCTTGAAAGCGTTGAAAAATGTTCTATATTGCAACCGAGATGATTGGGTGGATTTTTATACATGTTACAAGAGTATTTTTGTTACTATTCCCGAGGAACTTCTATGTCTTGTGCTGCTGGTTTACACGCAACAAAAGCAAGGGAGTCGAAATGGCCAAATGTCAAAACTTGGTTTCTTTCCAATCCTGTAATGGCTTTGAGTTGTTCTGCTTATGAGGTCGGGGAAAGTTTTACTGCTGCATCTTTTTGCTTACATCTCGTCGATAAAATATGGTGAAACAAACCACCAACACTCGCGAACAAACGAGCAGCAGACGAAGCTTTGCCCCTTGCAGGAAATGGCTGGTTCAGTCGGTCGCCTGTGGATGCTTCCTTGGTTGAGTGGAAGGTGGTAGACATTGTTGATGTTGTGATAATGTACTCTTTCCTTGCGAAAAAAGACGTTCCCGAAACATTTGAAGCAGATACTCCTGTTGTGCACTCGTAGATTGTTGTTTCTATAGTTGTTCCTCTCGCGAGAGATCTGGTAGTGCGTAGTGTGTTGATTTGAGTTTCTAAGCGTTTTGCTCAAAACCCATCATTTTTGTAAGATTTGTTGGAGGCCCTTGAGCCACATTTCTGTGTAACAAAGACTCGAACAAGCGACACCTTATGTTGTGCTTTACCTGTATTGAGTGTATTGGCGTGGCATCAAACATGCTCAGAGCTCTGTGTTCATTTTTACACTTGTTAGGAAGTAGCCAATCATGACCTTGCTATCGCAGATGTGTCGCCTGGCAATTTCCCCGTGTTGTGCAGGGTGATTCTTGCTCGAAATGTAAGGTGTTGCTTGGACGGTCTGTTGAGAGAATGAAGCTATATTTTATTAACAAGCGAACAAAAAAATCTTCCTGTCTTGTGCGAGAAAAATTTCAAAGAACCCAAGGTTAGCAATACTTGTACACAAAGATGTGAGCAAAAGTGTTTCTTTGCTGCGTAGCAAACATGTTGTGATAGGTTTTATCATGGTGATGGGAATCAAACATTTTGAGTTGCAATTTTCAAAGGTTCTTCGACTTGTTCCGTTCAGTGAGCACTTTAGCATCACAGTGCGTTGTCTGTGTTTGTTCCCCGCATTTATGCTTTGCTAATCAGTGCAGCACTGTTGATTTGCATGAACACCGTCGAAGCAGTTTACCTTTTCGATTTGAAAAAGTAACGTTTGCAATGTTATGAAGAGCCCCACTGGAAGTTGTCAGTGAGCGTTTGTCTGGTAATGCATGTCGTTGTTACAGATTCAGTGTGACCAGGTTTTCACAAGCGTTTGACTTGTAGTGCAACGTGTTTTGAAATGATCGATACTGTTATCGAATTGAGATTCGCACAATTTGTACACGGAACAATAGTTCAGCTTTGAGTACCAGCATCGAATTTGGTTGTTCACAGAGACAGAGTTGGAAAATGCGTAACGTGCTCGAGGCCATCGTCACAAGTCGGTGACGCAAACTGTGCCAGCTTCGCCAAGTTTCATGTTCATATCTTTTGAGATCAGTGCGACAACAAGGCGAGAACCAAATCACAGCAATACAGTCTCCGGGAAATGTTATTCGTACACGCTCTTTATGAACAATGTTGACACGTTCCTCGTTAGAATTCCCACCACCAATACATATGTGCAATATGTAACTGATCGGGGAAGATTTTCCAAGCTCTTTATCTGTTGTTGTGGTGACTCGTTGTTCTTGTGGAAAAAGGGAAACGCACAAAAGAACCACACACCCTGACCCGTTGGGTCAGACAAGCGCGATGTTCAGCAGCTGCTGCTTCCGAGCAAACTGCCAAAGATGGTGACGAAGGCTGACGGGGCCGAAGCGTTCAAACAAACGAAGGGACAGAGTTTTCTCGCAGAGAAACTTGGTGCGTGAAGTTGTCTAGTCAAGGCTCGCCACGATGTAAATCCGTCATGTGATTAAGATCAAGGGAGAGAACGATATTGTCTTTGGCTTTGCTGCTCCGCCTTTGTTGCTTTGCTTCAGCAATCGAGTCAGTAACATCAGCGACTTGAAGACAATTGTCACGGAAAAAGGTTGAAAAAAGAGCCAGTGTTGGTGAGTTTCCCCTGGAGGAAACGGACCGCCCGCTGCTAAGCTTCAGCCGAAACACAGGAAACTATCATTCCATTGCTATACGAGTACGCAAGAAGTGATTGCGTATCACACCCCCAAGAAAAGCAATTTGTAGTTCACTCTCACGAAATAGTTGTGCTTATTTTCCACTTCAGTGCGTGTTGCCTGTTGCCCTTTTTGTTTATTTATTCCACCGTGTGAAGTGGCTTCTGTGTTGTTACAAGAAAACTGGTCAGACAAACTTGAAACCGTGAACAGGACACCAGGAAATTCTGAAACCGGAGGCATCACATCGTTTTGCTGTTTCATTTCCACTGTGGAATGGCGCGAGATAAGTTTCGTTATTTTTGTACGGTGTAGTCATGATGCATGCAGCTTTTGTACCATCACGGGATACCGATGTGCGATTATGTTCAAAGATGCCAAATCGTGTTGCTTGCGGTTTCAGAAGCGTTTTGCGAACCCATTCGAGACAAAACAAACTCTAGACATCAAAATGCTTGCCAAAGTGAGAGTCGATCCATGTGAAAATGATACTTGTTCAACTTGTCACAGTGTTTTACAGACGTCTCAGCACCTCGTGCATTTTCTGACCCTGTAAAGTCTGTCGTCACCACATGCCTTGTGCAACATGAACACAAACTGACGCTTTGTAAAAAAAAATAAAGACAGATAGAAAGGGACAAAAAGACACTCTTTCAGGTTGAAACTGTTCATACTTGTATCACAAGAGGCAATTGTATGGTTTCCCTTCTGCCTTGCTGCTGCTGCCAGCAACACTGCGTAGTGATCAGAAGTTGTGGTGCTGCGTGTTTCTGTGACGGCCACTTTTGCACAAGGTTGTCGCACGGACCTAACACTCGACAAGTGACCAGAGCTCCGTGTCCTAGCCACCCACCACCACGAACTCTGTAGTATCTTCCATTGTGACTTGGACTTAAACGATCTCTTGACTTTTTATGTTAATTTATGATGAACATATTCACACACATGATTGATCGGCGACGAGAAATCATTTCGACACTTCCTCTTTCACAGTTTTGTTACATGAGTGTACTTGTATTTCAATAAAAGTATTTTTGTTTGCTTCAAATGGTGTTTGGTTTGCTTTCTGGCGATGCGTCGGACGAACGGGCAGGAATGCCAGCGAGAACTTCAGTACAGGCTCTCGGTCGTTTGGATGACTCCTCGATGACTTCCGGCACTGGGAGAATTGTGTGTGATTGGGATTTCCAGAATGATTGCTGACGCCGAGAACTTTTTGTGTCGTCGTTGTTTGAGACAAATCTGAGCACGGTCATCGAAACGACACGTTTCTGCGACACCCGAGAACAGACAAGGAAAGCTGACACGCTCTTTACAAACTTTTATTTGAACTATTCGGACAGTGTGGATTTTGAGTAGATTTGCAACAGCGTTTTGGAGAACCTGTGCAGGGGGAAGCCCATAACGTTGAAGTAATCGCCGACAACTCGTTCCACGAGGGTGCCGCCCTTCGCTTGGATTCCGTACCCGCCCGCCTTGTCCCTGCAACGTTAACGTTTGTTGAGCGGTTGTGCGCCGGGTTGACCACACGAACACTGAGCTCAGACAGGGTTCTCACTCCGTGCAAAAATGGTTCCTGTGAAATCACACAATGACTTTTCGAGACCTTTTGTTGAGAAAGGAGTTATGTGATTGAGCAGAAACCCTTTTTATCAGCCGCGGTAGCGGAGCTGATATTGGTTTGCCCCTGTATCTGCGTCCGTCCATCTTGGGTGGACAAAACCTCCATTTTACTCCTGTTCCAGTGATCACAGACTAGAATCGCAGTGGGTGCAGACACCCTTAGGGG
>JAAUXT010148703.1_pt1 | contig 21081 bp, 23 predicted proteins | sample 7278171 | NCBI WGS metagenome assembly JAAUXT01 (sample SAMN14350112, study PRJNA611818) | marine sediment metagenome | isolation source: surface marine sediment (1.8m) | place: French Polynesia: Moorea | collected 2018-08 | reverse complement strand
GGGTCTGGCCAGGGGGGGGGTCTGGCCAGGGGGGGGGGGGTTGGGGGGGGGTCTATCCAGGGGGGCAGGGGAAATTTTGGTCCAGCTGCCATATACTGCATTACCACATGGTGCTTCGCCCTAAAGGGACTTCGCACAATTACTTTGTTACAGTGTCACATGCAAGACGCGAAAGGAGGAGCAACAGCTGCATCATCAGTTGCTGCACAGCCACAGGCACAGCCACAGACAGGTGCTATCTGTAGCAACTGATACTGGAATGCTTTGGAATGCTTTTGGAACAATCATTTGAGAATCTATTTTTGTACTGCTTTTGGAATGCTTCACACTTAGAACACTTCTGGACTACAGACTATGCCTGTGGAATGCTCATGAATCACTTGTGGAACAATTTCAGCATTTAGCATTCCAAAATCATTCAAAAGTGCTCCAAAAGCATTCTAAGTGTGTGTCAAAAGTGTTCCAAACGAATTATCAAGGTGTTCCAAAAAGAGTTCCAAAAGAATTCCAAAAAGCGTTCCAAAAGCATTGCAACCTGCTGTGTATGAACACGGGAGCGCTCTGTGTGCTTTTCCATTTTCATTCGCCTGTGATCAAGGCGCATCTCAACTTTTGCCATGATTTTCTGACATTGAGGTCCAGTTGCAAACTCACACCCCTGTGCACGTACAACACGCACTCTTCTTTTGTGCTGCTCAACATCGGCAAAAAGAATGCATTCACAAACAAACCAGACTTTCAAGTAGAAATATCAGTCGCTTGCAGTGTAGATCAATTGAAAACAAAGAAATCTCGTGTGAGCTTTCCAGTTGAAATGCAGAAAAGGTACTCAGGGGGAAGGGTGACCAGGACAATTTTTAATCCAGGACAAACCATACCCAGGGAGGTGAGAAAGAGATAACTTTTCGTGTGGGACAAAAACTTTTTGTCTGGCACAACAGTTTTGTCTGGGACAACTTTTTTTGTTCTGCACAAATACAAACTGTATCCAGTGGGGGTAACCGGGAAAACTTTTTTGTCCAGCACAACTTGGGAAAATGGCTGTTACCTGCAAAAGAAGTGGAAAACCACAGGAAAAATACAAAGGAAAACTGCAGAGGTTACACCTGCTAACTGTCCATGACATCTGATGATAGATCCATACAAAGCAGATTGTCCTAGTTACCCCCCCCTCCTGATCTGGACGAATATGCGGCAATCCCATAACAGCGCAAGCAGAACAACAGAAACGCAACAACATCAATTGAGCAGTCGCTCCACCAGGCAATTAGACTTCTCAAGAAAAGTGTCCCTGCAGAACAAGCCCAGACTCCAACAACCAGGCTGGTCCGCCTGTCCAGTCAGTGCAACATATCAAGCTATAAGCCCGATCCCAGACAAACCAAACAACATTGGACCTTGGACGAATCTGTCAAGACTCCCCAACCAGGCTTGCAACCCTCTCTAACTCCCTTGTTGGGCTGAATACAGGAGGGTTGAAATGCAAGCAAAACCTGAGCAAAGCGGAACCTGGACGAAAACCGTCGTTTGAGTGTCGCGTGGCAAGAAATCGCCGTGTTCTCATTCTACATTTTCTTGTCAGAGTCAAAAGTTTCTGTTTTGACAAAAGATTTGAACATTCTTGTCTTGACAAAATTTACACTTCACGAGCAACGTCCGCGAAATGGAACTGCAGTGCGATGATTGAGCATCATTCGCGACTTTTATCTCCAGTACTTCTTCAGGAACGATTTGAAAGCTTTCGAGTTGTGAAGTCCGACAAAAGCAAGCACCAGGATGTAGAGCACCATTAGAAGCACAAACTTGTGTTCCTGTATCCACTTCCAACTGCTTTCTGGCCTGAAATAGAAAATGAGCACACTGACATTGACCCCCAAAAAAAATTGCCCAAAAGGGAAACCATTTTTGTGCTGCTGATCTGGGATGGTGTGACAGTTGAAGTCCAAAGATGGGACGTAGGATGTGGCCTTTACGTAATTGTTGAATGTTTCAGAGCATATTTTGAATCAGTACAAAAAAAAGTATTGTGTGGAGATTTTTTTTTTTCGGCGTTTGGGTCTGGTGAATTGGTCAAGGCATAATGGAGCTCTCAGAGATCCATCTTGTCGGCAAAGTCCAGAAAAAGAAAACAAAACCGGGATCGGCCGAAAAAGGATTTGCTCCAGTTTTTTTCCAAATAAATGACTAAAATCCTCCTTTGAAGTGAAAATTGTTGTGTGATACACTTTAGTTTTCCAGCCAAATCTGATTTCATTTCAATTTTTGGCAAAAGAAAAGAGTGCAATGAAAAACTGATTTTGGTCAAAGTTATCACATGAAATCCCTATTTTTGGCCATGCTGTGAAAACTGATCTTGTCAAGAAAAAACAAGAACAAGATTTCATTGAAAACAAACAAGAAGAATACAAATTTGGCAAACATTGAATAGAAAAACAAGTGAAGGTCAAAAAACATGGTTGTTTTGAAAAATCTAACCCTGCGCTATCTTCAGGAGCTTTGGCTCTTTGTGTGAAGAGTTTTGGTTTTGGGACAAAAAGTGCAAAAATTTGGTCATTGACCTCATTTCAAGATCAATGAGCCTGCCACTGCACAGCAGTGTTGTGCTCAAACCAGCAAACAGGCCATGGCTGCCTGCCTGCCTGCCAGGAAATGTTGCTTTCCGAATGTTTCGTTCTGTACCCAGGCGGGTACTTTCACACAGCCCCAGGTGAAAAGTTGCGTCTCTTGAGCGTACAGGTAGGTTCATTTTGTGTTCGTGGTGCTATGTGTGCGTGCGTGTGCGTATGTTTGTGCCGGAAAAGAATTTGTTAATGTGTCCATGTGGCTTGTACCTCATCGTCTTTCTCGCGGAGCTGGTCGCATAGACAAGGAGAAACTTGACGCGCATCATCTCGTTGTTCTGCACGACGTAGTAGCGCTCAGGCACGTCGCCGCCCATGCTGCCCGACGCGCGCGCCCGCGCTCGGTTCGTCCCACTGTCGCTTCCTGAAACCAGATGACTTTCAGGTCACTTATCACTCAGGCCGTAGATGAAGAAATCCATAGCAGAGCCATAGAGCTGTAAAACAAAATGGCAGCCCTATATCCATATAATTTGATATCCATAGTAGAGCTGTAGAGCCACAAAATAAAATGACAGCCCCCAGGTTTTAATGGCTACCCCCACATAAGAAAACTGAAATAGCTACTCTCAAGAGCCTAAATGAGATATTGCCTCCTCAGCTGCCAATACACAAATGATACTTATACTGTTTTCCAGGCCGTCGAAGCCTTTCAGCTGATCAAAATGCATTATGTGTTCCAGCCCTGAACCTGGCATATATGCTCATGGGGGGGGGGGGGTCCCTCAGTGTCACACATCACAGACAGACACATACTGACAATATAAGTCGCGCCTTTCGCGACTGAAAAAACAAGACACACAGTCAAGAAAATGTGAAGAATGCCTTTTCCAAACTTCGACATCCCAGTTCATGCAGTCCACGAAGAACCGGTCTTTGATTGTCCCATTCGCACACACGTGCATCATCATACGAGAAGAGCGAACTGAGAATACTGGTAAAAACGGGTCACAAAAACCAGTCACCCCACGCATTTCTGCAGTACGGATCCACCATGTACTCGTATGTTGCTTTTGAATTGGTCTGCTTACATGCACACATGTGGCAAACGCATCGCACGTATCGAAACGCATTTGTTTCAAGTTCTTCAAAACGCTGCACGAATTCTTTTAATCAAATGACTGGAAAACGTGTCAAGCATCTTGATAGCCGCTAGTGTGTAATTACTCCAAACTAAAGCGCCCTTATACGGGAAGGATATTTTCTCTGAAGCTTACAATTACGATGCTTGTCTCAAGCTTCATCAGAATATGGAAGCACAGGTAGCAATTAGCCACAGTCCAATGCATATTCTATTGGTTCTTACGTAGCGACTGGAGAAGCACCCCGGGGTGACAGATGTCACAAACAGGTGCGACCGTCACCTCTGCCTTGGCTTATGGCCGCAAGCACGCACCCCATGCAAAACTGCACAGAATCGTCCCAACGCAAGGATTATCGGCAGAAACAAAGTTCGACAAAAAGGCCACTCAAATTGATCACTAACCCAGCAACAAATGTATGAGACAGAGTCGAGAAGCGATGACCAATCATCCGTGTTGTATGTGTGATTTGTGAACGCCAATGACAGGAGGGCAACAAAGATTATCCACAAAACAATGTTGGACGTCAAACCTGCTTGACAACTTTCTCCCAATTTCTGTAGTCAGCCAACATTCAGTGCAAAAGCAACGCAATGTGGCAGACATTTTGCTCCCATCACAAGCTTGCCAAACACATCGAGAGTTTACAACTTGGGCCTTTCTGACTTGAGAGCCAATGAACTGTGACAATGAGGGTTCATGATAGTTCATGAATGCCTGGCCAGATTCAGTTCTCTTTTGCTAGTCCTGTCTGAAGGGCCTGCCTCACAAAATTGCCAGTTCCATGCACTTTGCCCTCACAATCACAGCACCTTGACAACAACAACCTCATGGCAGCCTGGTCAACTCACTGAAAAACCAAAGACTACTACCAGTGAGAGGTGACCTCATGGCTGAGGTCTGCAGCAAGATGGCCCTCTTGCTAAAGTTGGTCCATCCAGTCAATTTGGAACAGTCAGCAGTGGCAGACCTCAGCCCACAAGCAGCTGAATTTTGCTGACATTGGATCCACAACTATACTGTCCAGTAGTGGAACCTCAAACACATTTGCCACAACATACGGCTGGGGTGGGGATAACTGCCCCCAGCAGACTCATGTGTGTGCAAGCATCATCAAGAAAGGATACCAGCCTCATTGGAAGCCTGTTTTTTTTGCCTTGTCCAAGGCCATGGTGTCTCAGTTTGACGACCCTCTTGTTTGAAAATTATGAATGTTTGACACCCTTGCAGCCTGGTAATGACCCTCTGTGACACGAGGCACATTCTTGTCTCCAAAGCTTCTTTCAAAGGTGTCCATCCTTCACAGACCACTCCAGACTACTTTGGGGAGTTTTGTCATATTTTTTTCTCAAACTGAAATGAAAGACATCTTTTCACTTCCCTGTCCACCATTGTTGGGAAAACAATTGGTGACTAGACCACGTTTCCCACAACTTTCTGCTTGGGAGAATATTTCCTCAAAAGAGATCTACTGATGAGAAAATTTGGGAGACATCTTTCAATTTGGAGAAAAAACAGGAGCAGTTTATCCAATATTCTCCCTGATCTCTCTGATCTCCTTATTTTTCTCCTGTCTAAGGATTTTTAAGGACCACAGAAGAAAAAGTTAGGAGTGCTCCAAGAGGACTTCTAACCCTTTCCCTGTCTTAACTTTGAGAAACTCTCCCTCATGTAACACGAGTCAATTTTGGAATTCTCCGAGATTCGAGAAAGTATTAGTCCCAAATTCTTTCGAAAACAGGGCTCAGACCAGTGCATGATCCAACAGAAATCTTCGAAATGTTCTGTTTGAGACGTCGGTTTTCGTCTCCTGTCCCCTTTCAAATTCACCACGGACGAAAACAGGGACTTTTGCTGTTTGTGAGAACCACACAACTATGCACTGACTGCAGAAGCGCTACCAGACAACAACTTTTTCAACAGCGCTTGTCTGCGTGTCTGAAAAGCTATCTGATTTTGGACAGATGATTATTTCTCCGATTTTTTGCTGGTGGTTCCTATTTTATCAAAGTTCAACTGAACAAAAATAAAACATTTGTTTTGAATGTTTTGATGATGGCATCTCTTGGTCGGGAGATGGGTTTGCTCAAAATGACAACGAAAGATACGGTTGCTTTCCCACAACAGAAGCCTCACGTTTGAAATACCTGTGCAACCTGTGCCACTGAACCGTTGAAGTCGCAGCGGAACACAAAGCCCAAATGCAAATACGGCTACTGCATGTTGGGGAACCCAAATACCCCAATCCCCTGGGCAATCAAGCACCATTGTACAAGGAGGAAATACCTTCATACCCACTATTTAACCCTATTTAAATTTTTAATTAACTGATTAATGAGGTCCTTCGAATTCAAACTTTTCTTCTAAGGTTCTCAAAGATTAAAGCTTCACGTTGGGGATGTTTCGTTCCTTACATCATGCTGGTGCAGCAAGCATGTGCTGCAACTTGGTTGGAAGAAAGTCCAATTTTCAAAACCCAAACTATTCGAAAGAATACATGAAGTTACCACAGGTTGCTCAGTTCGAAAACCACACAAAAAAATTTTCAATAACTTGCACATTTTGCTGGAAAATGGAAGCTTTGAAGACAGGGTATTTTCCGTTTTCCCCCCACAAAATCAAACTCTGGAAAATCTCTATTCAGTTACGGGCCCGTCTCTGCTGGAAAGAACCTATCAGCAAAGGACAGGTTGATGCGGCAACTTTTTGCGATGAGACGTATTTCTTGCAAACTTTACACCAGAATGTACTTTAAAATTGATCCATTTGTGCAAAAAGCATAAAAATAGTTGGAGACTGAAGATAAGGCTTTAACCTTTTCTGTCCCGATACATCTTACTTTTTCCAACACGCACGCAAGCACTCGAAAACCACATTTGCACGGTGCCTATAATGAATCGTTGACCATCAGCAGGGAAAGGGTCATGTTCTCCACACTTGTTTTGCTGTTGCACAAGTATGAGTACCGACACAATTGTCAATTCCTTGAGTCCCAACTCGTTCACTTCGCGCTCCTGTTTCTAATGATCCACAAAACAAAGAGTCTGAAACGTGAACGTTTCAAAACTGTCCGAAGAGTCGCTGCAAACAAACGAGTTGATAAAAGGTTTTTCTTTGTAAGCCAGTGAACAACACAGAAAAGGTTAACACAACACGAGACGAAAAGGATGACAATATCACGAAAGAAAGTTGACCTCAAGAAAATGTCCTCAACCTTTGTCACGCGAAGCATTTTCATCCCGTGAGTTATTTCAGCCCAAGCAGGCTTCACATCCTTCCATGCATGCTGAACTAACGGAACAAACTTTGTCAGAAAGTGCAAAAACTGTCTCTGGTGAAAAATTTTCCCGACTTTACAGATGGGTCGGGACGGTACGACCGTGGTGTCTGTTTCCAAGCCACAAAAAGTAGGAGTCAGACAAGCGTGAACGCGTAGTGCTTGTATCATCCTAAAATCACGCGTGAATTGTTTCAGTGGGTAAAGGGCGTAAAATTCACTTCCCAAGCTTTTGTGAAAAGCTTCATGTTGGATGCATCTTCCAACTTTTGGGCGGTTTCTGAAGTGAATGTCATGAGATATCTGTGCGTGGATCTACGACGTGAACCCAACAGGAATGCTTGTCGTCGTCAACAGCCATCTTTCCTCTCATGCAGCAAAAGTTGTGGTCATGCCTTGCAAAACTTCTTTACAAAAGGAAAGCGTGCGTCAATACAGCAGGCCAAGAAGGAACTCGTATTTCACAAAAAATCCACTTGACCAAAGATCAAACAACGCGCCACATTTGGGTGGAATCTCAACAGAACAGCAAGGTGATCTTTTCCCTATTTTTTGTGGTTCAAAGCACGAACGACCTCGAGATCACTGGAGCACACGCATGCAGGGGCCACACAGTCTGATTGTTTTGCCTTTCTGGCCTGTGTAATGTTCTCAACGTATCTTGGCAAAAGGGGTCGGCCTCTCTGATCGGCTGGAAGAACGTAGCTGTGTTTCTGACTGCTAAAATTTTAGATACCAGACACAAAACAAGGACAAACACCTGTGTTTCTTCTCTGTATTTTACACAAGATACCTGGTACATCTCGCTTTGCTAGTTGCAGTCAAGACCAAAAACTGAACTCAATATTTGGCAATGTAAGGCACATAAAAATAATCTATCCCGTGACAGACAGTCCAAAAATGCACAAAATGAGCATGATACGGAAAACATATCATTATCACCTTGGTTTCCGAAGTACAACCAGAGATTGCAGTGAGACAAATTGTCCGTTGACGAATCAAAGCCGTTTCAGGGGCCTCGATCGCCATGTCCACAAGGGACAGCGAGTTCAAAAGCAATTGTACAGAAAAGCAATCGCAACCAAAACTTCAGTACTCGTCTCGTACATTGTCAAGTCTGGAGCAAAAAACGAAAAGCAGAGATTTCAGCTTTCCAGGCAGTGGATGCGTCGTCCACGAATGTGTTCGGCTTGTTGGACACGCCTGTTGACAGGCAAAAAAAGAATCGGAAACACACAAGTTCCTGCTATTGCACAAGACTCTTTCAAAACCCGTTTCTGACATTGCTTTGTCTTCAGTCACTTCAGTGTCACGCAACACTCAAAACAGCATGCAAACGAAATGTCATCTAAAGTTGCAATTAATTGTGAGTGCCTGCGAAATTACACAACCTTTCTTGAGATCGACCCTCATAAACCTTGTTAACAACGCACAGAACATGCACGTGAACCTGTTTTAAAACGTTTCTGTACAATTTTTCGTGAACACTCCACAACATTCTTTCTACCACAATGTACATTCAACTACGCTCTGTACATATTATGCAAACTCAAAGTTACAGTCGGACTGTCCCAACTAAACTTTGGCGCATTCAAGCTTCAACACGCGTGCGTGTGAACATGCAAAGCGAGGAACATTGCACAAGGGCACACTAAGTGCAATTTTTCAGACAGTTGTGTGCAGTCAGTTTCTAAAACAACTCACGGTGTCCCATTCTTTCCGGACTCTGTCCACGTCCAAGTGAAATCACCTCAAGCAGGGGCAACTCCAGAAAATGTGGGGCTTGGAGGAATTACCGCTCATGCAACAAAGAAATTACGTTTGTGCAAGTCATGCATCCACACAGCAAGCACCAGTTGTGTGTTTCTCACCAAACAAGGATGAAGTCCTGGATCAAAAGCAGACACACGCTTTATGTTTTTCACGAGTACGGGCATGACAAGAGGGATCACAACATTTCAAAGCTGCACTCCCAGGTGAGTTTCACGAGTTGCATCGCACATCGGACAAGGGTGTTCCAAAAAGAACCCACAAACAACAACGGTGTCAGCACACACACGTACGAGGACTTGGTTCTGACACAAAGTCGAAATGTTCAAGAACAAATGCAACTTTCATATGCTGCATGCAACTGAAGAACGCTGCTGATGTGATCTGATTAGCAAAACACGAACACCTGTCACAAAGAAACAAACTCCATACACTTGAGCTCTTCTGGTTCTCCAAGACGTGGAATCATGTTGCGGAATTAAGAACGTGAATGTACGAAACATGCTTTTGCCTCAGAAGAAAAACACAACAGAAATCCCGTGGCAAATGAGACTACATTCCTCAAATTATGTACAGAAACCCTTTTGCAAGTGACAAAAATTCGTATTTTTTGCAGCAAGAATTTGCTGCAAACTTCTAGCACACACACAGGTCTCCATTGATCTCTGAAAACCCGATGCGGACACTTTGTTTCCGTAAACCATTCAGCATAACTTTAAACGATGAGGCAAACGACAGGTTCGAAGAGATCTTTATCACTCCGAGAACATTGAGTGGTCCTAAAGGGATGCATTTAGCTGTCGTACATGGGACTCATGGAAAATTAATTATTAAAATTGTGTCAATCGATGAGACTCTTATTGCTGACAATTAGCTCGATTCCGCCTGTGACGGTTGTTGCTGGTAAAAGCCCGGCATCTGCGCCATGGCGGCCATGTACTGCGCGGCGGCGTTGCCTGCGCCATCAACGGCGCCCGCTCCACCAGCTCCGAGGTACATCGGGTACATCATGGCGGCCTGCGGGCTGCGCGTGGTGGCAGGCTGCTGCTGCGGCGGCTGGTGGTCGGACCCCGGCGACGCGCTGTGACCGTGCGGGTGCGGACTGTGCTGGCTGCCGTCCTCCTGCTCCTGCTTCACGTGCTGCTGCTGTTGTTGTTGCTGCTGCATACCCATCTGCTGCACGTACTGCGCCATTGACCCGTACATAAACTGCGAGTTATTGTTCAAAAACGGGTTGTTCATCTTGGAGGCAGAGCTGTCTGAAGCGTTGTTGTTGTTGTTGTTTCCGGCGCTGCTGGTTGCCGCCTGCATACCCGGGTAGCTGTAGTGCCCCGCCATCATGCCACCCATCGCGCCCATCTGTCCGGCAGTCATCATGGCCTGTTGGGCGGCGGGGTAGCCTTGCGGTGCGCCCATCATGCCGTACCCGTTCATGCCATACATGCCACCCATCTGCTGCGGGGCGTGTAACCCCGGCATCGTCTTCTTCATGTTTGGTTTGATCTTCTTCCGGGGCCGGTATTTGTAGTCAGGGTGTTCCTTCATGTGCTCACTCCTCAACCGCTTCGCTTCGTCAATGAAAGGTCGCTTCTCGTCTTCCGACATCGTTTTCCATTCCATCCCTAATCTCTTGCTGATCTCGGAATTATGCATTTTCGGGTTTTCCTCTTGCATCTTGCGCCTGCGACCCCGGGACCACACCATGAAGGCGTTCATGGGGCGCTTGATTTTGTCGGGGTCCGTTTTGTTGCTGTTTTGGCCAGAACTTGGAGCTGGCGGCGGTGGGATCGGGGGAGTCGCGACACCGCCGCCGTCGCTCGAGCTGCTCATCGGACTGGTGGCGGACAGCGACCCGACGGGCGACGACACGCTCGTGGAGACGGCGGTCGGCATCGAGCTGGGAGGCGGCGGTGGCGAAGACACCTGATTTCCGTCGCTTCCCACATTCGTCGAATACTGTCCCATGTGGTGATCCCTGGATTCGAGAACCGTCATTAGTTGCGATGGCTGTCTCTGCACCCCAAGAGGCGAAGGGTGATTAGGGCCAGCGCTTACAGGTGGTTGGGCACCATTGGGGTTATATCCGTCTTGGTTCGCAGTCTCCATGGTCTGTGGCTTCCCGTCTTCACACGATGATGTCAACCACACTTTGTCTCACCTTTTCTTTCAGCGCTTTATGTTTTTGAACCAAGTCCAACAATTTCCGTAGAATTTTCTTCGCACTCTTTTCGAAAACAAAAGTGTTTGTCGATATTTTCTTTCCTCTGTTGTTTGTTGATTGCATCCACCTTTGATCAATTGTTTGAATCAGTCATTCAAAAATCACAAAAGTAAACACCACGTGTTCTTCATCACTCACATTTTTCGTTTCCCACTCACACAAAACGTTCATCATTGTCCACAGTTACGTTATCAGGCGCCGAATGAAAAAAGTTCCTTTTGTGGAATCAGTTTCAGAAGTATCGCCACCTGAATACGTCAAAAGAATCCCTTTTGTGGGTAGCCGTTTGTGAACGACTAAACAGCTGAATGTGGTCTATTGCTCCAAGTATTTAAAAGTTTGTATTGTCAGTGATCCAAGTCTGCTGCATTGAGGCAGTACATGTATAGAAACTGCCCATATAAGTTTATATGTGTATGTACGCAGATGCCTTAAAACCGAATGTATTGGCAACACCTGAAGTGTGACTACCTCCAGTCGGCCCTTGATATAAACTATGTCAGCCTTAGCAAATGGTTCAGATGTATACGGTTGAAGCATTAGTTACGGTTCACTGGACCGTGATATCCATTCAATAGCTGTCAAAGCTTTTCATGAACGCAGCTACCGAAAGACCTCCACATTCTTCAGGGGAGGTCACTGAAATCTTGTCTTGAATTGGGGGGAAATGCCTCAAATATAAACCCGACGAAGCCCCAATGCGAGATTCGTGTTTGCAAACTTTGGTTCAAAGGGAAAGCACACGACAAACGGAAACGAGTCAAAACTGCCGTTCCCTGTTCTGGCACCCAGACAAAAAACAGTCCGTACGAGTCCGTCTTGCACGTTTTAGATTCTGTTCTGAGTTCTTTCCACGATTTCAGATAATCACTTGTTTGTCAGGCGACGACACCCTGGAAACTTCCCACGAGCCCTCCCAGTTGTCATTCCATCATGTTGATTCGAGTGTCTCCACAAGCGGAAATGACCCGCCCTTAAGCTTTTCATGGGTATGAATGGCTGGCATGCACATTCGCATTGTCTCCATTCAATCAACCTTCGTCTTCATTTGACGCTGAATGCCATTACTTTAAATTCAAGCCCCTTGCCAGTTCAACCAATTTTTTAAATGATGGGACACAACCGAATTAAGAAGTGGCACCTTTTTTTGTTGACAAACAGCCTGTTTCGCCAAACGTCAGTTGATAAATAACTTATGATGAACGAAACTGTCGTCACACGAACAAATCAATTGTGAAATGGAACGACAGTCTTTTATGGATGAAACTTCCATTTATCGAAATTGAACAAAATTGGTTTGAACCATATCACATCGCGGAACGAAGCGTCTGCAAGGATACCAGCAACGATGCTTCGCAGGAATATCAGATGCACACAAAGACAAAAGTGAAACTCAAAATGGGAAAACAAACTTTTCGAAGACAAAAGCCATCTGCACACCCAGGAAACATCACCGCTCATACACACATTCCAGCCAGCATTGAGAAAGAGACTGACTTTCCCTTTGTACACTAACAATCCAAAAATATTCGGGGATCTTTTTCGGACACAGCAAACGTTGTTGTTGTTGGACATTCAAAAGCCACCAATCACCTTCAACAAACGTGAACAGACCTGCATTCCCGTTTTCTGTGAGTAAGCTGTTCAGAAGAACTTGGGGCCAGACCCAAGGGACAGGTGCACGGTCCAACAAATACACCATTTTTATGTTTTGCTTGCACTTTGAAAAGATTGACAGATTTTGAAGGTGAAATGCTCACCTTCACCCAAAGATCAGAAACGATGTTGGGCCAACAGCAAGATTACCTGTATTCATCAGGATGGGGTGGGATTGTTGCTCACAATCCACTCCAAAATGGATATGTTGGCACAGAAACATGCAAGGGCTAAACAACAAGCACAAAAAAATTTCAAGTGCAAAAATTATTTTTCACTCCCTCTGTGAAAAATAAAATCTTCCAAATCCAGTATGAAAAGCAAATTGATGTTGTTTTCTCCGTTCTACGAAAAAGATGATCCCAGGGCCTTCAGTTTGAAAAGAAAATTTAGAGTAAAAATTGGAACATTTTCCACCCTGAAGCCAAAAGATCAACAGGAACAAACAATAGTCTTGGGGCTGGTCAAGCCACACCCTCTGTGCTGGAGAGTTTGATGAACCCACTCAAGCCACAGCGTTGTGGACTACTCGTAGTCAAGCACTTTTACCTCGGGTGGTGGCCAACCAACATTGTTTCAAACCCTTAGAATCTGAGGGGTGACAAGATAGGAAGATTTGCTGAATCCTGTCAAGATCAACAGCAACTTGTCACTGACATAACAAGACAAACTGCCTTGGCAATCAAGACCTGAAGGATGACAACCCACCATGTTGGGTCAATCTGAACCCAACATCAGACAAGGCAAGTTTGCCAAACATGATCACGACAATAGCAGAATTAAAATCTTGTTTCCTTGATGACTTGAACAAACAAGTTTGCCATTGGTGAGTCGCGTTTTTACACCAAACTTAGTTTGGTGAGTTCTTTTTCACCCGACCACGCAAACACATCGACCAAAACCACACATCAAACACCAAATTCTCGATTTTGACGGTCATTATGACACAGAAAGCTTCTACTCGTCAGATCAATCTACAACTTGGATGGTTTAGGGTCATTGACTTTCAGCTGAAATGGACACAGTCTTTTGTGAGGTGGGAAATGTCCTGAAACAGAATCGGAGCAACGTTATTCTACCCCGTCCTCCTCCAGGTCCAATGAACTGGCGTAAGTCAACGAATTTCAGTTTTCACATGTTCTCTAATTTCTTCCCGATTCTCAAAGGCGGAGAAGGGTCCGTCTGCCGAAGAAATTGGAAACTTTTGGTCGGCCAAAGTTGAACGCAGAACCTACCCACCCACTGCACTTGAAAGAGGCATAGACAAAAGAATCCCACAGCACAAAAAACTGCTTGTACACCTTTGTCAAATCTTGTGAACGTGCATGTGCAACTCACATACATTTCACAAGTATACGATACAGTGGCTTTCAATTGTTGAGAACAATTGTCACATCACTGGCAGCTTGAAAAACACAGCCTCAAGAAACAGTGCTCATCATTTTCAATTATTTCTCGATGCATGTGATCAAAAGGGCCCTTTTCAGAAGTTGTTGCCATTTTTTCTGTAACGTTGACTTCACATTCACAGATTCAAAGTCACGAAAAACAAAATCAACTGTCGAACAGTTCAACTTTTGCGCAACTGCCAGGACAAAATCGGCGGACCTGAGCAAAGATCCAATGACGACCCTGCGAAGCTTCACTGAATCCCAAAGTGGTGCTTCGCTTGGCACTGCTCCGCGCCACTCTGGCCACCGCAGGCAGAATGATAAATTGTTAAACACTTGGTAATTAATATCGATATCGAGTTCTGTGCACGTTCTGACAAGATAAAGAACATCGGTATCGCGTTCAATCGCTGTTGACATCATGCAACACGTTGATGCCACACCAAGAACACAAGGCAGATATTTTTGGTTGAGGTTTTCACTTCACAGTGTTGTGTCGCCAGACCAGCACAGCGTCTTGACACGTCATTCGCACCAAGTGTCAGTCGAGAAGACTTGTGGCCGTCTGGTCACTTGACGCACACACAAGGACCTGCACCCAGTTGCACAGTGCACAAGTGCGACAGGAAAGCTGCGATCCCTGTCAGGTGGAACCAACCAGAACCAATGCTGTTCGTTCCTGACTTGTCATTGTGTTGAATTCATTCCAAATCTCTGCAACCAAATTTACCTAAAGCGGCTTTTCTATTCCTTGACAGAGGAAAGCAGTTCGATAACTTCGCAACAGGGACTGTTCTTCGAGTTCCTACAATCCTAATACTGTCCATTGGAGTTTAGAAGCTGAGGAGGCCATCAGAAGAACAGTCGTTCAGACATGAGCCAAGGTGCAGCACATTTCTATCATGAGCGGCGGGCCATTGTTCAGGAACCACAATTCTAAGAGGCCATGCCAAGGTCCTTCGCAAAAAATGCCCTTTGAACCAACGGCGTCAAATTTCTTGTTGTGCATGCGCACCGGTTTTTCGACAGAGGAATGGAGGGAGTTTCACGCATTTCCCCCTCTTCGACAGGAGTCTGAAATCCACAACACAATGGCCATTTCCCTGGTGACAATGGAGTTTCGCTTATCTCATCGATCAATGTAAAACGATCCCAAAAAATGGAAGAAATCAATTGATCATTGAGCAAGCAATCAATTGTGCGGTAAACCCGAAGAAATGCTGCAACAAGAGTTCAAACACAGGTCTCTGGACATCTCTAGGGACCCAAACCGCCGCACTGTATGACACCGAAATCTCTCTCCTGATCTCAAACCGAGAAGCTAAGAAGTGTCCATGGTTTGGCAATGCTGAAACGTTTGTCACCATGGCAGGGCCAGTACTTTTCGCAGACAGTTCCAGTTCAGCAACAACCTCACGGTTTTTACAGACTAACAAATAGCCTTACATCTTGTAGTTTCAGTGCAAAGACATCAATTTCTTGTGGCATCTTCATCCCATAATTCGAGCGAGTGGTCATCCTGAGATTAATGCCCCCAAGAATTCGCATCCTCAGGTGGGTGTACACGTGTTCGTCCACATTAACGAGTTTCCTTCTCCAATTTATTCCTCCCCGAGGTTCCTCCTACAGAATGGCCGAGACCCGAGCGCGCACTGCGGTTTGAACGCCCTGAGTGATCGTGTTTTTGACACTGAGATAGATCGCTACACGCCACTTGGACTTGCCATGCATGGGATGAAGCATTCCAGACTCAAAGAAAAACCCTTTCCAAAAACGAGGACACAACACATGGACGCCACGTGCAAAGAGAGAAGACCACTTTCAAATACTTTCAGTGCTTGTATCAGCAAACATGGATCCCAACAGATGATGCTTTCACAATGACATTATCTTTTCAAGGCTACAAATAGACATGCCCATCTGAAGAAAAATCGTTTTGATTTCTTTGAAAGAACAGGTGTGCTCTCGCTTTTGATGTGCACCAGCGCGGACATTTCAATTCAAAACATCAACTGAAGGATGCTCAAGACTCGACACGCCTTCTGTTCACCACTTTCACTGTGACAATGAATCGGCGGACACGACAGGCAGTGCACACGACAGGCAGTGCACACGACTGTGGCAGGCAGCGCGGCAGCCAGAACTTGGGATCCACCTGTTTGGTGACCAGTAATAGCTTGTCAAAAAAATGGTCCCATTCTTGCGGTTTGATGGGAACTGCACAAACTTGAACGCGAATCGGAAGAAATCCTCCAAGACCGTTCCATAGATTCCCGCTACAGTGCACGACGCTGCCAAACAAATACGACACTGACCTTTGATTTGGCACTTGACGGAGGGGTCGTCTATGATTTCACAGACTGCGACGCAGCTCAGCATGTGGCCGATGCGGCTTCTGTTCCAGCCTGTACCCGTCGGAGCGTACGGCATCGACACGGACAGCTCGCCCGACAGGTACGTGCCCTCGCCGAACAGCGCCGTCTGCGAAACAGAACGCCATGATGCGCTTGGCCAATGTTGAGAAACAAAACAGTTGTCGAAGAAAGACCTGCTCAGTTTAAAAGATGACAAGTGCGGTGTTGCGCAAAATCTCCAGAGTTTGTGCAAGGGGAAAAAAATGAAAAACAAGCACAAAGTTACTTTTTATTCGTTTCAAGGCACTTTCTTCATTGTCCATGTCGGAATTTCACAAGAGGGTCAACTCTCAGCCGAAAACAAAGCCAACCACAAAATTCCAACTGTTCTTCAACTTTCAGATCAGGTGCATCTTTCTTTGCAATTCAAGTTAAGACTGCATTAATGTGTCACTCAAATGTGTATCTTAATGGACACGTCTAATTGAACTGATAAGTGGATTAGCTCCTGTTAGCGACTCTGCCTGCTGCTGCCGTGAACCAAGCCACAGACAAAAACTCCGGCGAAACCCGCGTCACAAACAGTGTGTTTCTCGTTCGGTGAACATCTTTTGGAACACACCCACATACACTCACTCTGTGTGTGTGTGTGTGTGTGTGTGTGTGTGTGTGTGTGTGTGTGTTTCTCAAACTAACAGATCTAATCACCTTGCTCAGGTGGGACTGAAGCCCATAATGAAGAATGGAATGAAAGTTTTCCAATTTGCTGCCATGGAAACCGTAGTGAAGTTTCTGGTTTCCCCGTCTCTCCAGCCACTTCGCCTCAACATCGGGGTTGTATTGCACTTCGAATACGTGATTGGGAGCTGGGACTGAGACGCACTGTTCTGTCAATTTTTCGATGTCCGCGTACTGAAACACACAACACAGGGAACTGTAGTTGCTGGTTGTGTTCATGAAACTGAAGAAAGGGCAGAAAAAAGAGTTGAACACCGCTTCCCATGGCCTATTTTGCAGTGAATGGGGCGCTGCGTCGCAACCCAAAACGCAGTGTACGAGTACATTGACTTGATCGGGAGTACAGTTCATCAAAATTCATTCCCAGCTGAAAACGATGCCCGATAGCAGTCGTCACAATGCGTAATCGGACGCACAGAATTACCTTAGACTTTGGGCACGAACACAGCTGAAATTTCGCTGTATCCAAGCACCAAAGCAACAGATCCGATGTGCTCTTGTCAATGTCGCCAAAACCATTCTGCACCAGTTCAGAGAATTGTGGCACGCTTCCCACACACGCGTCCTACAACAAAAAATGTGGATTTCGTTCACCAGTGAGTTGGACGGGCCACAACAATTCATCAGCGCTCATGCAATCAGGCAAGATCGTCTTACTATTGTTCAGGAAAACAAGAACACCTATCGGCGCAGACACCCGGCATGATGACGGCCCAAATGAAGCACCAGCTGTCTTGGATCTGTTGCAGGAATTCCCCCAAACTCGTTGTCCACATACATTGTTCTCCTTCCGTTCTGATAGATTTTCAAAGTGGAACCCGTGGACAAGTCCTGGACCCATCCCTCGATGTTGCGTTGCACGGAAAAAATATTACGGCACGCTTTGATGCAGCTGCCAGGCAACTCCGGAAGTCTATCGACAGGAGAGTGGGGACACACGTACTGGTCAGTTTCCGAATGTTTGGCTGACCGTTGGATCTGGTTTTTCTGTGCGTGTGTAAGTGTGTGACATCTGATCTACGTCCATGCCACATCGGACAATTTTGGTTGGATGTCATGGACGCAGGATAAGAGTCGAGCTTGTTGAGACCTGGCTTGAAAAGATGTGCTTGTGGCCACACGTGTGCTGTTCTGTGTCACTGAGATACAGCCAACTTGAGTCGGGATACAAGTGCTCAGGGTTTCTTGGAGTTCACGGCCAAGTCTCGAAACGATCCAATCCCCCTCAAGAGATGAGATTTGCACTGACGTCCGTGCAACCAAAATTCTGTCCGACGTGACACACACACGCACGATCAAATCACACACACACACACACACACACACACACACACACACACACGTGCGATGGACCAATGACATGACTGTGTACGGGTATCTTAGCGTCACAAAGTGGACTTTGGTGGGCCTCCATTCCGCAGACAAGAGTTCTCCTGAACATACACTCGCTCGCACGCTCGTAAGCAGGGAACTGAAACAAGCAGGGACAGGGAGTTGCGTTTGGGCTTGGGTCTGCACCATGTGTGTGCACCATGGGGATGTTCAACACGCACCAGTCTCCGGTTGTCGTGGTTCTCAGCCGTGTCTCTCGTGTCCTTCATGAACATGGGAGGGAAGGGCTTGAGCACAGTGTCGTGGCGGTAACTTCGTTGAGCAGAAACAAGGAAGCTGAATTGCAAGTCAGCGGCGAGAACATCGTCCGTGATCTTCTTGTGGATTTGGAACAGACGATTCTCCTGCACAGTAGTAGTTTCTTCTGACGTCATGATTTGGCCTATTTGTTATGAAACTGTCTGTTTTGAATGCCAAGCTTTTTTTTTACTGAGACGTCCTTGCTGCCCAAATTCAGTCTAACGTCCATCCACAAACTTGCGACGTCTGCCAAAATAGATCTAAACCGGAAGTCGGAAAAAGAACTCTCTCCGCGGAGGGAGAAACATCGCTCTGATGGCAACACGAAACGAGGAATCACAAAAAATATCCTGTTCTGTCAGGCGTGTGTTTTTGGAGGGGACTACGAGAGTTAAAGTCTGCGAAGACTAGGAATTGAGGGTGAAGTTAGTAATCATGGCCAAAGCCAAGTCTGCCCATGTGCAAAAGAAACAGACTTGGTGTCGACGTGGAAGAACATGGATTCTCTAGATTTCTAATTCGTGAGTCTGTTTCCCTCCTAGACTCTGATCTCTTTCTTCAAGAGAATCTCTCTTGATGATAACCAGATTTTGAGTTGTGTGTTCGACTGTTGTCTCCTTTCTACGTTTCCAATTCGTGTCATTTGACAGGTGAACAAAACATAGACGTGTCAACTGTTGCAGTGAAACGCTTTCAAATTCAACAGAATTCTACACAATGGCAGACCCCAATTACCCCAATTTTGGTGGGGCAAGAGCCATTTACCCCTCGAGGTTGGTACCACCAATGATCGATCAGTTCTTTCATCAAAATTCCCAGACGTTTTGATTGAATTGATCGAACGTTGTATTGACAGGTACATGCCCTACATCCTTCTGCTCTTGGGAACGAAGTTCTTCAGGTGTTTTGGGATATTTGTCACCTATGATTTGCTGAAGCTTGTTCACATCGTGCAGTTCCTGTTCATTGTCAAAGCAGGGTGAGTGGCAGGAAGGGTGAGGGATTTGTAATGAGAGGAAGAATGTCAAAAAACCCGTCAAGAATAGATCTGACACCAAAGCAGTGTTGCCAATCTGTATATTCTGCACATTATCTTGTGGTCTGTGCAATTCAGGACACATTTTATTCCTTGTCATATTTGGTTGAAATGTTTGCAGGTCAGCCTTGTTCCTCATATTCTTGCAAAAGCCGTTTTCATCGGGAAAGAAAATTTCCAAACATCAGGTAAAAACAGCCAAGGAGTCAGATTTTGCACACGCTCACGTTTTGCCACCTGTATTTCATTGACCATGAAATTGTAGTTCAGTTGATGTTCCTGTCCTTTCTCCCTGTCCCTCCCCACTTGGTTGAGGAATTGTCAGTGCCATCGGATCCTCCCATTCAGAATTTCCAGAACCTTCAGACCCTCCCAAATCAGAGAATTATCAATCCGTTTTGGCAAAACTTTATGAGATGTCAGACTCCCCGCCCACCCGTTGGAAAATTGTCTGTCAGCCTGGGACAGAAAATATTTTTCTCAGCCGCGGTAGCGAGCTGATATTGGTTTGCCCCTGTATCTGTCTCCGCATGTCCTGTCCTGCGTAACGAGGACATTGTCCGGGTTACCCCCCCCCCCCCCCACCAGGCAAAAAAATTTTCAGCTTGGACATTGTCCTGGACATTATCTGACTCAGACATTGTCTGACTCAGATATTGTCCAGGTTACCCCCCCCCCCTGTTGGCCAAAAATTTTTCAGCTCAGATATTGTCTGAGTCAGACATTGTCCAACTCAGACATTGTCTGGGTTACCCTCCCCCCACCAGTCAAAAAAATTTTCAGCTCAGACATTGTCTGACTTGGATAATCTCTGAGTTAGAGTGACTCAGACAACTTGGACATTGTCCAACTTGGACATTGTCCAAGTTAGGGTAACTCAGACAACTCAGACATTGTCCAACTTAGACATTGTCCAAGTTAGAGTAACTCAGACAACTCAGACATTGTCTGACTTAGACATTGTCTGAGTTAGGGTAACTCAGACAACTTGGACATTGTCTGAGCAAGGGTAACTTGGACAACTTGGACATTGTCCACATCAGAGTAACTTGGACAACTCAGACAATACACACATTATCTAACTTGGACATTGTCTGAGTCAAGGAAACTCAGACAACTCAGACATTATCCGATTTGTCTGAGATAGACAATGTCAAAGTTGAAATTTTTTTGCCAGCACAGGGGGTGGGTGGGTGGGTAACCCAGACAATATCCAACTTGGACATTATCTGAGTTTGGGCGGCGGGGGGGGGGGGGGGGGGGGGGGGCGGGGGGGGGGGGGGGGGGGGGGGGGGGGGGGGGG
>JAAUXT010119584.1_pt1 | contig 21097 bp, 24 predicted proteins | sample 7278171 | NCBI WGS metagenome assembly JAAUXT01 (sample SAMN14350112, study PRJNA611818) | marine sediment metagenome | isolation source: surface marine sediment (1.8m) | place: French Polynesia: Moorea | collected 2018-08 | reverse complement strand
GAGTGAGTCAGTGAGTGTGAGAGAGTCAGAGTGAGTGAGTGAGTGAGACTGAGTGAGTGAGTGCGTGAGTGTGAGAGTGAGAGTGAGTGAGTGTGTGTGTGTGTGTTTGTGTGTGTGTGACTGTGTGTGTGTGTGTCCTTCTGGCTGATGACCAATCAGCAAAACTGAAGCACGTGGCAGTGTTGATGTGAGTTGGGAGAAGACAGCGGAAATCACCAAACGCCTCACATGAGCGTTTGTGTTGTGTTGCGCTGAACGCTTCTCGCCAACTCCGAAGCTTCTTGAAAGGGAGCACAGCACTCCTCCTCACTCACAAAAAGAGCCAGAGTTCTGCCACTGTGTAGAGGGATGAGACACCAGCTGATTATGTGTAAACAAAGAGCGAAGCCAGACTGGAGAGCTTGAGAGGACCACATTGATCTCGTGCGTTGATGGAACACGACAAACGCAACTGGGCTGGGTCACCCACAACCAGAAAATGCTCGTCGCCCATTGGTTGGCAACATGCCAGAACCAATCAAGAGACAGGATTTTCTGGTTCTGGTTCGTAACTCGAACACGGCCTTGTCAACCGCACGGATGGTGCGGACAGAAGGATCAGCTGACGGGTCGTTGACCTCCGAGCGAAGCCGTCGTGTCGTGATGGGCGGAGGAATCCAATACAGCTCCGAGCCCGAGTGGTGTGTGCTGACCGTCCAGGGTGTGGTCAGAGTTATGTGGGCTATGGAGGGTCAGGGCTGTGTTGACGATTGGGGGGGGGGCGTGGTTGGAGTTGTGCTCACCATGCTGGGGCCGTGGTTGGTGGGCTGTACATGGACCACGACTGGGCCTGCACAGACTGTGGTGGGTCGTTGCCGGAGCTGTGCTGACCAAAACGGACCGTTGTACTGACCACACGGGGCCTGTGTTCACAGCCGCTCCCCCGTTCATCAGACTGACCATCGATCAGCAGCTCGTGACGCTCCCGTCGTGAGTCCGGCCCCGCTGACCGCTGGCTACTCAGGAGCTGTGCTCAGCCGCCCGTCCGTCAGGCTGCACGTCCACCGGTCAGCAGCTGCAGCCGTAGTGTGTTGATGTTCTATTGACCATGAGTGGCTCTGCTTCCGACCCCGCCGTCCGTCCGCCCGCACTCTCAAACCGTGGGTGGACAAACACGTGGTCAGACCGTGGTGTGTGTGCGTGAGAGAGAGAGAGAGAGAGAGAGAGAGAGAGAGACAGACAGACAGACAGACAGACAGACAGACAGTGAGTCAGTGTGTGTGTGTGTGTGTGGTTCCATCACAAAGGCACAGTCCTGCTTTGAGATTCCAATGGACAGGTTGGACACACACACACACACACACACACACACACCACAGTCCATACCCGCTGTGTACACTGAGCTGCGCTGCGTCTCCGTTGCTGACAGCGCGTAGTAATTCCCTCGGGGGAGGCGGTTTATCGGCCACGTGGAGCGCCCGCAGAAGCACGAGGCTGATGGACATCGCTGACCAGTGGCGAGTCTGGGAGCCCCCGGGGGAGGGGATCGCGGCTGTGTTAATGAATGTCGATCCGAGTTGATTACTCGGTTCAGAGGGAGGGAGATGGGTCTGTGATGCAGATTCCAGTGGTGGTGGTGTACAGTCTGGCTCGCAGTGCTTCTGCGTTGCAAATGGGCTCTGGTATCTACAACAGTGCGACTGCGCAACTCCATGCGAAGCTACGTCTGATGTAGTGCGCAACGGTGCATGGTCTATGGTACAACGTCCGATGGCGCAACGGCTGGTGGTGCAACGCCCACAACGCCCAATGGCGCACTGCTGGATGGCACCACGCCCATTTCTTGCTAAACGCAGGGATGTCCACGCAGTTCATCGGACTTGACACCCCGAGAACCAAGAACCATTGCGAACCAAGTCATCCCATTGATGTCTGTCCTGTTCCAAACAGCCCTGACTGTTTGAACCATTAGACTCTACACTTTAATGGCCTTCACCCTTCTGCCCGTGACGTGAGACCCCCCACAGCCAGCGGATATGAGTCGGAACGGCCGGGCCGCGTGGAGAGGGAGATGGATCCACAATGGGGAGAAAGCGGAGTCGGCGTGCTGCGGGGGGGGGGGGGGGAACAGGGCCCCAGCGTCGTGAGGGAAAGGGGCTCACACTGGGTACGTCCTGCGTCATCCCACGCTGTTCCTGTCAGGTTGGGTTCTCAGAGGCTGCGTCGTGCATGGCATCTCTGTGGTTGTGACAGACTGGGTTCGCATCGGCACTGCATCCGTGTGCAGCGATGCTTCGAGGATCACTGGCTTTGAACCTGGCTTGAGGTGCGCAGTGACGAAGGACAGGGCGCGAGGCATCCACTGTGAACCCGCCCTTCGAGGGTGATTCCATTTTGGCACGCACCAGGTCGCGAAAGGGAGAAGTGGAATCACCGTCGTGTTGCAGGGGTGCGACCGACCCAATGTGCACCCGGTCTGCTGCAGAAACGAACGCAGGGGCACAGTGCGTTATGCATCCACTCTGAACCTTGCTCAATGCAAAGACGCAGGAACTGACACACCAGTGGACCCGACCCACCCCAGAGACGCAGTGTGACGCACCCCCTGTGAACCCAGCCCCGCTGCAGCGTCTGCGACCTGTGTGCCCTGCGGCCTGACCTGCCCGGCCCACGGGTCGCGCACCTTTGAGTCTGGGTGGCGTGTCTGCGCGCAGTGCGGTCCCAGGGCCGTCCGTCCCCGACTTCAGTCGCCGCTGCAGTGGACCCGGTCCCCGTGGGGGCTGCTGAGTTACGGGAACTGTTCCTGCAATCAGTGAGTGAGTCTGGACTCTGGACATAGAGTGAGGTTTGAGGTCTGTGTCTGTGGAGGGTGGTTTTTGAAGTGAGGTATGGTGTCACAACCGGGTTTTGTGTGTGTGTGTGTGTGTGTGTGTGTGTGTGTGTGTGTGTGTGTGTACGTGTGTACGTGTACGTGTACGTGTACGTGTGTCTGTGTCTGTGTCTGTGTCTCTGTGTGTATCTGTGTCTTTCAAGTTGAGACGCCCAGTACACAGAGAAACGAATCCCCAGGGTAGTGGTGACGCAAATGCACAGGCTCCACCTCGGACGCATCACGAGCTGCAAAACAAAAGCACCAGATCCAGTTGCGAGTTACTGAGAAAATTCATGACGCAGCAGCGACGGCGTCAGCCGAGTCGCATGCGCGATGCACACTGGGTGCGTGATCGTTTCTGCCTGCGCTGCTACTGCACAAGTCATTGGCGCTGCGACGTACGAGTAGCTTTTGGGTCATACTGGACCCGTGGGTCAATGTCTTGCGCAACCGAAAATCCAATGGGCACTGCACGATTGAGACATCATGACACCCTGTGGCAGGGACGCGTGTAGTGAGAGCGGTTACGTCTTGCACGCAGTGTGAATAGTGGTTTTCACGTTTGTGACGCGCGAACACAATTTAAAATTGAACCCAATATGGAATTTTTGACGTCAGCCCAAAGAACGACCTCTCGTCACCCAATGCAAAAACCCCTGATGAGCATGATTGGGACGCCAAAGCACACATTGCAGTGTGAACGCGGCTGTAGCGAGAGAAGGAAAGTGGCCCGTACGTCATCGAGATTTAATGGGCGTTTAACACTCGACTGTGGCGTAACGCAGATTTACGGTGGGAGAGAGATGTATTGCGGCGGCGGCGGCGGCGGCGTACACGGCGGATTGGGGAGATGAAGGATGGGACCGTGCGACGCGAGGTGTGTGTGTGTGTGTGTGTGTGTGTGTGCGTGTGTGCACGTGTGTGTGCACGTGTGTTTGTGTGTGCATGAGCGGTAGGACGCCGGCCGCAGTGCTGCGACGAGATGTGAGGCTGTGGGACTGGTGCGGGGAGCGTCTCAGTGTAGCGGGTTGGGTTATAGGGGTGGGGCGGGTGCATGGATACCAGATGTGGCCCCATGTGGTTGGGTTGTGGTCTCCTCTGTGTGGGGTCCAGTGCGGCAACGTGCGATGTCCTGGCATGTGGGGAGCAGGTCCCTGGTTCAGAGTCTGCGGCCTGGGCTTCACCGTGCAGCTCCGATCCACCACTGTGGACACCACCTCCGTTCTCCCGCTGAATCTGCTCAGGCGACAGGATCTGGTGTGGATCTGATATATGAAGCGAGATGAAGCTCATCGGTGATGACAGATGAGATATCGCGGCGGGACCTGTCACTGAGAGGAGGGTTCGGGCTCAAATAAACCGTAGTACTCCAGTCTCGCTGTGGAGTGCAGTCGCTGTGCTGCTCCAGGGTCCTGTCCACAGAAAACATCAGAGCGAGGGAACCCCAGCTCAGCTGAGGAAGGGCTGTCGGGACAGGGACAGGTCCGCAGAGTAAGGTCGCGGGGCACACACACCCACACACACACACGCACACACACATACAGACACGCCTAACACACACACACATACACACACACAGACACACCTCACACACCATTATGTCCAACGCCAGTGGGTCACACGCACACACAATCACACACAATTTGCCAACACCCGCACCAATGCACACATTCACACACACACACACACACACACACACACACAAACACACACACACACACACACCGTTATCCCGTCTTCTCCCGTACTCCCGTTCTCTTGTACCATGAGTTTGATCAGCGAAGACTGAACTGCACGAACACCTTTTGATTCTGCGTGCACACCCCTGCATGATTCTGGATGCATGCAGATGTGTATTCAGTGCACTCTCCCCCTGCGCTGTGTATCGTTGTGTAGCGGCGCGAGGCCTGGGCCCCCCGGACGCACAGCTCTACAGACCCACGTGTACAGCGGTTTGTTAACGTAATTGAACGATGGGATCTTAACACGCGATTCCATCTCGCACTGTGAGGCGTTCAGTGGTACAGGAAGAGGAACGTGTTTGTGATCTTGCTGACATGAATCCAAGTGTGTGTGTGTGTGTGTGTGTGTGTGTGTGTATGTGTGTGTGTGAGTTTGAGAGAGCACGCGTGCGTGCGTAGTGTGTGTGTGTGCATGTGCAGACTTTGGGAGGAACCTTGGTGTGTGTGTGTGTGTGTACGAGGGAGTTCCTAATTCTCCTGTTCGTCGTCCCGAAAATCAGAACCTGTTCACTGCGAGTGAAAATTTTTTTGTTGCTCAACTAAAAAGGCAATAACCTCCATGCAAAAATTGAAAATGAACACAAAGGCAACACAGCAATGCAGAGACAAGCTGTCAAACTAAAACTGGTAGCAAACAACCACCGATTCAGTCCAAGTCCTCACTGTCTGAGTCAGCCAAAGTGATTTCCAGGCCATGATCATGAGGATCCACTGCAAAATGCATCCCCTCAAAGTAAGATCCTTCTGCTGTGATGCATTTCAGCCACCTTACAGGTAGTGAATGTATTGTGGCTGAGTAGTCAGCAGTGGGGATGGCCTTCAATGTGCAGGTGACCGACACCTTCAGATCATCCAGACTTTGATGGTGATGGCTGTGCAACTCTGCTTTGAGCCTGGGGAATAAAAAAAAAATCACACACTGCTAAATCTGGGGAGTATGGTGGGTGGGGCACCATGTCAATATCACTCTCCCCAATGAGTGCCAAGGTGATGGTTGCAGTGTGGGGTGAGGCATTGTCATGATGAAGAAGGAACTTGTGTGATCCACGTGCCCCACCCCACAACTGCGGTCGCTTCTTCCAGATTCATTCTTTGAGAACTTTCAGTGTTTTGCAATAGGACTCCTTGGTGATGGTTTCCTTTGGTGGCTTGAACTCACACATGACAATGCCTCTTGTGTCAATGAACACTGTGGCCATCACTTTTTTGGTTGACCTGTTCTGCAGAGCCTTCACTGGGCGTTGGTGAGTACCTTTGGGCAACCACTGTCTGCTGTCCTTCTTGAGTTCCAATTCCAGGATGCTCACCCAACTCTCATCCCCACTGATGATCTTCTCAATGAACTTGTTGTCTTCTTCAAGCTGTCCAAATTGAGCTGGCACATCTGCTTCCTTGTCCTCCTTTGTTCATCGGTCAGAAGGCATGGCACAAACTTTGGGGCAAGTTTGGAGAGATGGAGATCCTTCTTCACAATGGTGTGGACTGCTGTTTTGCTGATGCCCAAATGGGAACTCAAATCTTGGATGGTTGCACATCTGTCTTGTTGTACTGCAGCCTGGACATGCCCAATGTTCTTGGCCAAATGTGCAGAACATGGCCTCCCTGGTCTCTTTGAGTCCTTGACATCCAAATGTCCATTCACAAATTTCTTGTGCCATACTCTCACTGTCTTGGGAGTCATCGTTTCCGCACCAAAAGCATTGTGGAGTTGCCTCCAACAATCCATGGGCGTGGCATCAGATTTGGTCAGAAACTTAAGGATTGTTCTCTGCTCCTGACGCCCTTCGCTCACAGATATCATTTCATGCACAAACAAACACAAGAAACTCAACAGAAAACAATTCACAAACCACATTTCCTCCAAGAACAATGTCAACATGCGTAAGATTGTCACTGGAATGCCACTGACCCACTTTGAGATTGACCTCAAGGTTGCCACTGTGATTGCAGAGTGCTAGCATTGCATGGAGATGAAGAAGACATGCTCAGGAGTGCATTGCCAAAATTTGGTCTCATTCGGTCAAAGCGCACCGGAGTTACAGGATGACGAACAGGAGAATTAGGAACTCCCTCGTACGTGTGTGTGGACACGCGTGCGTGCGTAGGTGTGTGTGTGTGTGTGTGTGTTCAGAACTTTGAGAAGAACTATGGTCAGCACCATAGCTGGAGTCTGTCTTGATCAGTAACTTGTCTACGCTCGTTGTCGCCCAACCCGACTCTGCCCAACAATGGCCATTGTTGAGAGTTCGTATGAAATCCCCTCCCTCACTGTGTGAATTATGACGCCGACTGGAAATAACAAGCGGAGTTGTTTTTCAACCTGTCCGACGTGCCCAACTTATGAATTGTGGTTTGAATTGAAAAAGGTAGTTTTTGTGTGAATTATGCCTCAAATTATGCAGTTTGAATTGTTGAAGCTTTCACCAGCACCGGCGGTACCTGGAGTGGGGGGAATTGTGGAGCTGTTTGGATTTGGGTGCATTTCGTGACAGGCGAAGTGTTTTCCAAAGCTCTTGAGGTGGTGCGGCCGTTTCCCTCTGGATTTGCGAGGATGTTTTTGTTTTGAATTGGGTCTGGTGGTGGAAAAGAATTTACTGTCCAGGGGACTTGGTCCAGTATTCTTGTCTCTTGGTAAGAGCAGTGCAAAAAAGAGAAAGACCAGAACCTGCTCGACAGATGTGAGTTGGTATGGGTGGTGGGCAACCAACGGTGTGTGTGTGTGTGTGTGTGTGTGTGTGTGTGGTGTGTGTGTGTGAGTGTGTGTGTGTGGTGTGCGCCTGTTTGTCCCTCACTCTGCACGAAGTTCGAGACAGCCTTGGTCCGGGGGCGGTCGAACGCGGCAGCGTCCAACGTGCTGCAGACCACCTTGGCTCAAGATCTGGGCAGGAATTGCGAGGGACTTCCATTCTACCAATGTGCAATTTCAGTCCTGCAGTCCTCTCTCTCCTCAGACGAGGTACCAGAGCCCCCATCGCCCTGTTGCATGCCGCTGACAGGGTTCTTCATCCGGTGATCTATTTTCCGACCTGGATCCCGACCTCTGTGGATGTGGCTTATCTCCAGCTGTCCACACGTGTCCGAGTCAGCGATAAGCGTGCTATTTATAGACGCTGATGCTGCTTTAGTGCGCGATTGCATGTGTCAGTGGCCCACGTGCTGACCTCATTGATGACCCAGATAGATTGGTTTGTTCTGGACCTGAGTTTTGGGATCCAGCATGCAAGTCTGGAGAGCTGGACGTGTATTGCTGTGACCCAGTTCGTGACCCGCTTGGAAGTTTCAGACCTAGTGCAGAACCAGGCGATCCTGACCCGTCTCACTATTCTGCTGAAACCACCTCGCTCAATAGAGTCTGAGACGTGACGGGTGTTGGAGTCGGGTGGGGTTTCTGCAAGAGAGTTCTTTGTGTGAAACCCCGTGGACAGTTTTGGGTCACATGATGTGACATGTGAGGGGGGGACAGTGTCGTTGAGGAGGGTCAAAGATGACAGGAAGCAGCGCCCTCTGACGCTGGTGAGACGCAGTATAGAGACGCAGGGTCGTTTGACCTGTCCGAGGCGCAACGTCCATTGACACGCTCACAGAAGTAACACAGACTGATGGCAGAGACACAACATCCATTGACCTGTGCACAGATAGTGTCCATTGACCTGCTGAACTCAGGGATACAATGGACACAGCGTCCGTTGACCAACCCAGAGAGGCAGTGTCCGTTGTACTGTTGGGGACGCAGCGTGGCGCGTCTGTCTCTGATCGTGTCTCATCGCGTCTGATCGCGTCGCATCGGCGGCTCTGCAACGCCAGGCGCGGCAGAGATTGAGGGACGGGACGAGGTTGTGTAATCAGTGGCGTCTGGACTCTCTCTCCCATCACTCTGGGTTCCGCCGCTGCTGCCTCTGTCGTGTTGAGCGAATCAGGAAACTGAAGCCGGCGCGTTTCATCAGAGCTTGCCTGATCGCCCCACGTACACGTCGTTTCTCTATCCTGGAGACGCCTGTGATGACTGGGAGGGAAACCAGGCACCCGACGCTTTGTTATTGCACAGGATCTTGAGTTTGTTAGCAAAGGGACTGTGGATGTCCCACGTGTACGTCGCGCAAACACGCGCGTGCACACACGCTCACACACACACACACGCACACACACTCACACACACGCACACACACACACGCACACACACACACACACACACACACACACACGAGGCTGTGTGATCGTTGTTCTGCACGTGTTCTCGCTGAGCACGATGGATGGCGTGGTTCCCGGAACCACGTGTTGATTGCTGGATGATTCGATTATCGCTCACTGAGCACCGCGGTCAGTGGGGCAATCAGATGCTGATGGGGCAGGTGCGGGGACGCTTTCTCAGAACTGGGCACGAGGAACTTGCGCTGCGTGCGCTGCGCTGCGCCATGTACGTGTATTCGTGTCTGCGCCGATTGTCTCTTGCTGAAGCATGAGCAAGCCTCCTCCCGACAGATTTGTCGCGAGTGTGGTAAAAGGAGTAAAAGAAGTGGATGGATGTCACCGTAAGGGGCCCTGACTGGACGCACCCCCTGTATGGCAGGGTTCTCACACTACAAAAATGGTTCATGTGAAATCACATTTTCGAGACCTTTGGTCGAGAAACGAGTTGTGTGATTGAACATGAACCATTTTATTCAAGGTGAGAACCCATTTCTACCACGATGCGACCACATACGAGAGGTTGTGTGATCGCAGAGTTGTAGAAGAGACCCTCCACCCACCCCCCCGCCCAAACCCAGACTGTTGCACTGTGAAGTGGCCTGCTCTTGTGGCGGGAGAATCGAACTCGTTCCTGAGCTGGAGGCGGGCGCTGCCGCACCACGCCCCGGCTGGCGGTGCGCGGAGGCTGAACACGGTGGACTCAGTGTGAATGGGCAGATTCCGGGAAGCGGAGTGCAGATGGACTCGATTAGATTACACTCCGGGGCAGCGCTGACCGTTAACCGCGCTTTACTGCCACTCACCCACCGCGGGCGGGGTTCACGTCACGTGCGTCACGTGGCAGGCGTCACGTGGTCGTGCGCGTTGTAGTGGAGGATGCTGGGTACGGAAGGCGTGACGTGTGACGTCCCTGCATTGGTCAGTGAGCGCATTGAGTTCGCGCGCGCGCGCGCGTGTGTGTGTGTGTGTGTGTGTGTGTGTGTGTATGTATGTATGTATGTATGTATGTATGTATGTATGTATGTATGCATGTATGTATGTATGTATGTATGTATGTATGTATGTATGTATGTAATGTGTGTGTGTGTGTGTGTGTGTGTGTCCTGCAGACTTGAGAGCTTCATGGTGACGCGGCACCCATGTTCGCGGGTGGTGTCACAGCGCGGCGTCTGTTGAGACGTGAGTGGTGTGAACGCGTGTGGTGAAGCAGTCTGATGCGTATTGACGTGGGCTGGGACGCAGCGCGTGACGTGTGCAGCGTGCACGACGCCTTGCGCGCCGTCTCTCACTCGCGCAATGATGGCTGGTGTGGGCAGCGCAACGACCTGTAAAACTGTGATGCGTTTCCAATGGCTTCTGATGCCCGGGTTCGGTCACAAGGTCTCCGCGCCTGTGGTCCGATTATCAGTGATTTAATGATGCTGCGTAATCACACGCGAGAAGATGTGTGTGTGTGTGTGTGTGTGTGTGTGTGTGTGTGTGTGTGCGTGTATGTGTGTGAGCTCAAGCTGGGCAGGCACACCGGTAACCTCCCTTTGGAAACTTGAACTTGATTTGATACCACCCCTTTGTTGGGGGTGCATCTCTGCACGCACACCCACCCACACACCCACACACACACACGCGCACATTGAGCAAGAGAGCGATGCTTCATTCATTCACTTGGGACCTCAGAAACTGGTCCAAAAGTTGCAAACAGTGCACTGTGTTTGGAGTGTAATTGGAATGAAAAGCTGTAGTGAAGGGAGCGTGGCGGGTGGGCGATAATGTAGATTTCCTATGGGGTGGGGCGGGGCGCGGCGGGAGCCAGAGAGGCGCGGGGGCCGGTGCAGACTTCATTTCATCTCATTGTGCCGTATCCGCGGTGGAAATGAATTGATCTCGACATCAAAGGTGGTTTCAACAGCGGCGATGGTTTGCTGGAAAATTGAGGTGATTTTGGGGCCTGTGTTTCAGAACCTGGTAGATCCAGATGGTGTATGCAGATCTGGATCTACTCAATGCGCCAGTTTGCTCTTGAGATATGATATTCCTCCTGACGCATCAGGTTCGTACGTACGAACCCGCCAGTCAAATGGTGGGGACCATTGATGTGAGGGTGTGGTCAGGTGTGCGACAGAGGGAGGGAAGCAGGGACCTGGCAGTGGGAGGTGGACTTCTTCTGGACCCACCAACCAGCGACTCACTTGTTGAATTCGAAGTGGCGAGGTTGGGACAAAATGAATTCAAACTGGCCAAAACAACATGGTCATGCTGGGTCAGAGCTCCAAGGAGTTTGTTCAAAATGGTGAAGTTTGCGGTTGGCAAAGTTGGAATCAGGCAGGGTCAGATGTTCTTGTGCGCACGTGTGTGTGTGCGTGTGTGTGCGCGTCTGTGTGGTGCGGTGCTGTCACAACAGCTGTTTTTGCACTGCTGGACAGAGAAGAATGAGACACACCCGAAGAAAGCTGCTGGTACTCAACTCTCCTTTCAAGACAAAACAATCCAATCCAGACAGGTAGGACTGGCCACAAGGAGAGACTGCTACACTGCGACAGTGCACAAAAAGCCCCCTCCCTCACTGACTCAGGTGACACTAATCTGGGCACAATTCAACACAACAGCGAGTCAGGGCGGCACCGACCTCAACAGACGCGGCTCGAGCTGCCAGAGGCTTGTCAAGTCTGAGAACAAAAGGGTCACCTCCTCCGTTTGTGAGAGAGGAACGGAAATAGCCTCGGCTAACGAAGCTCGTATCTCAGTGCTGCTGCCATGGGCATGGAGCGGGCGCCGCTTTCAGACCGCACACTGAACGAGTCACGCAGGTGAAGGCTGTGCACACGAGGTGCGGCGTGTGGTGCGTCCACAACGAGACAGAGGGCGTTGCGTCGACTGAATTCTGTGTACCGTACCGTCTCGTGTATGAGACACACTCATGTATAAGACGCACCCCAAATCAGACACACTCATGTTTTCGACACACCCCAAGATTTGGTCCTGTTTTCTGGTACCAAGGTTCATCAAAAATACAGTAAATTCATACTGTGTACAAGATGCACCCCTTCTTTTGATGTTCAATTTTGGGGCAAAAAAGTGTGGTATGAGACGGTACGGTACTCGTATTTCCGTCAAAACCCGAAAAACATGCGCCCGTGTTTGAGTGACACACACCCTTACAAAGACAATGGTTCCATCCTGTTGAAACAGGGATAACCATACACCGGTGTACGACACACCTCTTCTTTTGATACCCAATTTTGGGGCCAAAAAGTGCCTCAAAACACGACACTTCGCAGTTATGCACGACGCACTGACGAAAGAAGGGACTCAACGCGTGACGCATTTAGTGTGAATGTGGTTTTTGGACTTCTGAAGCGCCTGACAGGAGACAGGGGGAGCAGGGGGAGGTGTGGAGAAGCTGCTGAGTTATAAATAGAAGGTGACGACGACTACTGTCTGCATGATGCGGCGCATCTCACAGGGAAGGGAGTGTCTCCTGAAACCACGTGAGCAGGAGAGAGGCAGGGGCGGGGCTCGCGCGCGCGTGTGTGTGTGTGTGTACAGTGTGTGTGTGTTGTGCATGCTTGGTGATGACATTGACTGGGTCACCAAGGCAGCCATGCGCGCACCCGTGAGATGTCTCACGTGTGTGGTTTTGTGTGAACGCACAGGCACACACACGAACACACACACACACACACACACACACACACACACACACACACACACAAACACGCACGCGCGTCCATGTGCAGCCAAATCACTTCTCCACGTTTTCCAGCCAACACACGCCCAAGTCGTCGCGTCTGTGCAGAAGACGCTGCTTGTCTGGGGACATTCAGGTCACCAAACACACTCTTCCTCCTGGATGCCACAGAACTGGCTGTCATGGACTGCCTTGCGCGCACGACTTCCACGGCTACTGATCTGTTCTGAGGCTTATCGCTCCACGCACCCGGTATGAAACAGACGTCAATGCAGTCGACGTAGCTGGTTGAGGACAATACGATCACCGCGCGATGCTGGTGATAGAGGCGCGGTCTCTGTGTCTCCACAGCAGTGACGCGCAATCGAACCCTCACTCCTCGCTCCCGGTGCTGTGTGCTGAGGTGTGGAGGAGCGAACCGGTCGATGCGTCTCGCTCACTCCGTATTGACTCACGTATTCTGTAGACTCTACCTGCCTGAAGTCCTCCACTATTCCGCGTCAGCTATGAAGGCTGCATCCCGCAGGAGAGGCACACACACACACACACACACACACAAACACACGCGCGAAAGCGTTTGAGCGCACACACACACGCACACAGAGCGACAGACAGACAGACAGACAGACAGACAGACACACACACACACACACACACACACACACAGGTGCTCGTGCTCGAAGGTTCACGCACACACCTCCACAGTGCCTTGTTGACACGTATTGCCTGTTTGCTCACTCTGTACAAACGGCTCCGTATCTGTGTGTGGATTCTGGTTCACACACAGAGAATGAACTGTATCTGCTGACGCAAACCGTCAGGCAAAATCACTGAGTTCATCCGTATTCCTACATTGAGAAAGGAGCCTCACTGTTTGCTCAGATCTCCTCAAGGGAGGGCGAGGGTGGTGGTGCAACGTGGTGTGTGTGTGTGTGTGTGTGTGTGTGTGTGTGTGTGTGCGTTGGTGTTGGTGTGCATGAGCTCATGCTGTGTGTACAAACAAATGTCCACCTATGTGTGGGCCATTCTGCGAACTTACTTCTCTCTCTCTCTCTCTCTCTCTCTCTCTCTCTCTTCGTGTGTGTCTGTGTCTGTGTGTACTGTTGAACTGTGAACACCAAACCGTTGACAACGCCTTGTGCGAACCCAACCCGTTTCAGCGTGCGACGCTGACGCCACTGTTCCCCACATGTACCACGCAACGCTGCGTGCCACCCCCATCCCCCGCGCTGTCGCTGACGTCCCTTCTGCCCCGTATGTACCCCCCCTTCCCCCCCCCCCCGCTGCGTGTCCTCCGTGACGGAACCGCAGTGACAGCAGGGCGGTGACAGTCTCTCTCCGATAAGAGCCGAGACCCTGTACCGCTGAATAGGATCCGTCAGATTTGCCTCTGATGGGATCAGTGTGAGAACCTCCTCTGCCTTGATGCGACTCCGTTCCTTTGTTGGAGGAGACGCCATGATTTATGCTCATCACGTGTTAAAATCATTAAGAGTTGCGCTTTGAAAGTTGCAAACCAAGCTTGATGAAAGAAACGCATGTCTGGGAAAGGGAACAGGGTGCGTCAGACACAGGGTTCGTCACACTGGGTGCGTCAAGCGTTGCGTCTCTGACTTGACTGGGGCATTGGGCAGAAGGATAACGGCTTCACACACGCATCTTCAAATAGACCATGTCTGTTTCATGAAGAATGTGAAGACGCGAGTGGCAGCAGCTTCTCCACCTCACCGCGCGTTCACACACCTGAGACAAATCGAAGCTGCCGCACACCACCACGGACGGCGACGTATTTATTTTTTGAAATGCGGAAGCTGCTTCACGGCTGCAGCTGCTGCATACCTGAGGTTAGAGTCGCGAGACAGAGACGCAGCGTCAGAAAAACAGCGTCGCGAACGTTACGTCGCGAAGTGCGTCACAGCTGCTGTTGCCAGGCACGTGATTCGTGCAGAGCAGAAGCGTCTCTATTGTTTCTACTGACCTGCAAACAGAAGGAGAGAATAAAGGTGGAAGTTGAAGTGAATTGCACAGAAAAATACTGCATTGGATCGAGTTGGATATCCAGATCTGCTGCCGTTTTCACACTAGACGAGTCTTCCTGTTCTGGTCAAAATCACTGAGGTGTGAAGGGACGTCGGCAGAGTCAAGCATCAGATGTGCTTGATGTCAGTGTGACACTGAACAGATCGTGGATACTGACAAACGTGAGCGGAGTGGAGTGGATCACCACCATCCCAACACGGTACGTGTGCGGGTACGTGGGCTTCAAGCTCGGTTCGTACGAGACGCGCCATGCGTTGCGGCTCTTCAAGTCGTTGGGAGCTGCGTCAATTGTGACGCATCTCCCATTGACCTGCACAGGGACGCAGCGCGTGACGTTCGTAGACCAGGGCCTGGTTCCACTTGCATCCAGTGTTGTGACTGGGTGGGGACGAGGACTGGGGGAGACTTGAACGATAAAATGAGCAGCACCAGAGACCAACACAGTGAGCACTGGACGCATCACACGTCGCGTCTTGTTCCGTTGGCGCAGCGTCCCTTGACGTGTTAGACGCAGCTCGTGACCAGTGTGAACCTGACCTCACACGTTACGCGCAGAGTCGGGGCGTTGACAGGTAAATCCCGTATTGGAGGACAGTACGGAGTGGATCGGGGTGGGTCCGCTGCCACCGCCGCTGCTGCGTTGCATTCTGGGGGGAATGATCCAGGGGAGTGAGAGTCTGTTCGGGACCAGGCACATCAGACAAAAGCCAAAGTGATTTCCAGCTACAATTCATCCTCAAAGACCTCCATGCCCTTCCGATGGGTTGGGACGGGATAAAATTTTTGATGTGTCGTGGGTTGGTTGCGTTTGATTTTTTGCGCAGTGGTGTTTTCGCATCTCGCTGAAGTTTTCGCTTCCAGTGAGTCAGGCTCTTGACTAAATGCATCACAGCCTCGCGAAGCAAATGGAGCGTAAAATCGGGAGCAGAATACGCCCGAGCTGCAGTGCAGCAGCGAGTGGAATCAGCGGATTCGAGGTGTGATTGTGGAGCTCCTGATGTGCGCGTAGCGTCCGTCAGTCGGACGACCCTGGAGCAGATTCAGGATGTGATAGAGACGTCGAGTACGGTTGTCAGGTGGGCGTGTTGAACAAGGAATCAATTCGCAAGAGATTTTCTTGCAAAACGTAGACCCAAACTTTAGACGGCTCCAGGGTTGGAGGTGAGAAGTCCTTGAACGTTGCCAGCCCGGATTACCAGGATGCGTGTGGACGTGAGCGAAGATTCGTGTTTTGGGCCAATGAACTGTACTTCATTGGTTTGGTTGGGCTCCGATGCGTGTCATGACCTTGTGTGGACTGGGGGTTGGATTGTCAGCACCTTGACGGACACACCTCGAGGCAATTCCACTGCAGACACGTGCCTGTGTGCAGGACTGCAGTGTGATGTGTGAATCAGGGGTGGGGGTCGGTCCCAGCCGGGGGGTTCACTTTGTTCTGTGGAGGAACCTGCATCAAAGTTGTATAACGCGAGCAGAGAGAGAACAGTGGGCGATGATGCGGAGGTTTTCACCGTGCGGAATGGGTGGAATTCAGACTCTTGTTTGCACGAATAACTCGCTCTGACAGCCGACTATCAAATGAGTATGAAATGGGTATGATTCGGGGTGAAGCGTTCCGTCTGGCGTGGTGCAGCGATGAGGCTCGCTCCGTGATAGAGGGTCGAGTTCGAATCTCGTCTCCTTTGCAGTTTGGAGAATTTTCCTTTTCGACAGTGTTGGGTGGGGGTGGAAGGGGAACTGTGAGCTGCGTTCACTACACAGTGTGTGTGTGTGTGTGTGTGTGTGTGTGTGTGTGTGTGTGTGTGTGTGACTGAGCTGGGTGGGTCCACTATTCGTTCGTCACCAGACAAAAGGCGGTCAGTGTGCCTCCATATACAATGCAGGAAACCAAAGCGGTTTGAAGCGAGGACACAACGCAGTGAGTGGCAAGTCAGCAGTGATGTGCCGTGTGACGCCTCCGGTGTAACTCGGACCTTCTCCAGTCTCTACTGCAGTGTGGACAGAACTCGCGGAACAGAGACGAACACAGCACATTTTCCTTGTGCGTGTCTGATCGCAGTAGATTCTGCAGACCTTGAGGCAAAAGGGAAGAACCCGGTGTCTGTGGGTCTGTTCTTCCTATAAGCGAGGTCTTCGTCTCTCTACCTGCCCCCACAGAGCGAGATACACAGCGTTTCTGATATGGATTTGACCTTGTTCCTTGTGTTAATAACAGCATTGTGAAGAGAGCTCCAAGTGTTGAGGCCACATTCCGTGTGTTTTTCAACGGAGAAATATGCGCAGTATTGATCGCCTTCGAAGCAAACAGCCCATGCGGTGTTCGATATTCACAAGCGTACGAGACCGAGTTGCCAGAATATCAGCGGAAATCGAACTCACTCAAATTAGCATTGTCAAGATAGTGCTGGGAGAGGAAGTGCGGAGACTTGGGTCTGATTCACGCTGTACGCGTCATGGGTGGAGTCACTGTGTGAAGGGCAGCATTGCGTGGACGTAGCGTCGGATGGGATAGGAGGCTGTGTGCGTGTGCGTGCGTGTGTGTGCGTGTGTGTTGGATGCAGGCTTGGGGTGGGGGGACGGGTCCCGTTTATGGTGGGAGTCCCGGTGCAAAGGTGCAGCGCTGGGTCGACGCATCGACGCGGCGTCCGTTGTTGCAGGGACGCGACGCTTGACTTTGTACTTGTCGTGTTGATAAACGTCAACGTCAATGCCGAACGGTGTTCTGTGATTGGCCAGTGCCCTGTTAACGGACCGTTTTGACGTTGTTGTCGCGACGTGTGTCTCAAACGTTGTGCTGTTTCACCTCTTACTGAACGCAGCGCCCGTTGTATTTCACGGCGACTCGGTACGTGACGCGTCTGACGTGACGTGACGTGACGTGACGCCTGCACCAGAGTCAGCGTGACGTCACATTGGGGGGAACGCGACGCAAGACGCACCCTCTGAGAACCTGCCTCCTGAATTTAATGCACAGTCCTGAGCCAGAATAGCGACGCGGTGAGAATAGGAAGAGAGATTGGATTGTTTGCGCGAATCGACTGATCTGTGTGGACCCATTGAGGTTTGCTTTATAAACGGCAGGTGTTCAATTTCACCCATTGACACAGCAGATTTCAAGATTGAAATTCAGCTTTGGGAGTCTGCCAGCGTTTTAGACGGTCATGTTGAGGGTTGGCTTGTATTTTCATGTTGGTCTACGAAGACTGAGGTTTGGCTTCGAAGTTCTGTTGAGAAAGCAGTTGAAATAGCAGGACTCGATTGAGATGTTTGCTCAGTTCTCTGCCGTTCACTCGGGTCACCTTCTTCAAGGCCCAACGCCCCTTGCACCGACCCATTCTCAGCGACGTCTCTATTGACTCGCTAACTTTCAAGCCTTTCTCTCCCACCTCGCACCAATTTGTAGGCTGCGTACACACTGAATGCGTCCTGTTCCATACAGCGTGGTACGTCAGTGCAAACCAGTGAACGCTGCGTCGTTACCTTGCGGACGAGCATCTGTTGACGTGCACAAGAGCATGACGCATCCCGCGTGAACCCGGCTTCATTCACTTCATTCACCCTTGACGGGTTAAACGCCGCTTTCCCCATCATCGCTCACCGCGCGTCTCACGTCTCAACGGGTTAATGTGCGGTTCGCTTTCACGCGTGTTTGCTTTCACGTTCACCCCCTGGAGGCCTGTTTCACACTGGATGCGTCTCAGCACGAGGCTACAGGTGCTGCGTCGTTGCTCGCACCCCAGCATGTTGTGTGAAACAGCCTCAGTACAACATGCACCAGCCTTGTTGGGGAAAAAGCGACGTACGCCATGCGAACCAGCCTGAGTGCGTTGCGTCGCCCACGGCTAACAGCGTTGCGTCCCTGGCGACGACGCAAGCGACGCAACTACGAGCGTTGCGTGATCAGTTACGCAAACGACGCAAAAATGGAAAAATGCAACACACGTCGTGTGAGGCGTCCCGAGGGTACGGACGCTGCGTCGTCGTTTGTGACGTAGCACCTGGATTGGTTGAGAATATGCAGCGCAGCACCCATCCACCTTGTGGAGAAATGCGTCACACGTCGTGTGCTCTCCGTCGTTTCCTTCCACGCAGCACGTTTCAACGTGTGCGACACCCCCATCCCACGTGGGACGTGGAATTTCACCCTGAAAATCTGTGTTGAATTTCCTCCATTCTGTATTGTGAGATGTTCCTCATTCAAATCACTTTTCAGACTACAGACTGTTTCTTCTACAGACTGTTTTCAAAATTTCTAAAGGTCCAAACGATTTCCAGCCTGTAGTGCCACGTCGCACACGTCCCATGTATGCTCTCCCACGTGTTGCAACTGAAGGTGAAAATGGAGAAAACGCAGCGCACGCGGTGTGAACGGGTCTGAGCGCTCTCTGAGGAGGTGTGACGCTTAAAAGCTCGTTTGGGGCGATTTGATACGGTAATTTTCGCGGGAGGTCAAGAGGGTCGGATCTGCCGTGTGATCCATCTTCGTCTTCGGGGCACAGGTAGATTCCACAGCACACCGGGTAGCGCACAGGGTAGCGCACACAGGGTACACGCAGGTGTGCAGGTTGGTTCTGCGCGAACGGTATTGCACGGACCTTGAGGTGTTGTGCAAACCCCTCTTCGCGTTTGCGTATGAGACTCTGTTGCAGGCCTGTACATTTCAGTGAGCATTGTGTCACGCGCCTGTGTGCGAGTGGTGGTGTGTGCTTGTAACAGGAAGATACAAACACTGAGAGGCGTGCTTGCAGTGGTGGTGTGATTCAAAAGAAACACGTGACAACTGATGCTTCGCAAGCGATGTGCAAATTTTCTCTCCGTTCACTCGAGGCGTTCACACTGATGTCTTCACACTGATGTTTTCACACCATATCTTCACACTCCTCAGCACCCACTCTTCGCTAAAACTACCCCTGATTGAGGTCGTTGCAATATCGCTCAGCCGCACGCTCACTGGGTGCGTCACGCACTGCTGATGCACCAATGCTGGGTACATCCCTGCGTCCCTGTGTGTGCCAATCAAGACGTGTCAAGGGTGAAGTGTCATTGGTGACGACGCAGGCAACTCTCTTTGACAAGGAAGATTATGCGTGGCCTCAAATGCACGTCACGCCAACGCCAACGCCAACGTCGAAAAGAGCGCACAAATTGGTAATGTTGTACACTGTTTCTGTGGCACTGGCCGATCACCACACACTATACCTGACGTTGGCGTTGACGCGGCGTTCAGCGAAACATCTTTGCATGATCCCGCTATTGTGCGCTTTCCGCCACATTGTCTTCCAACCCGGAACTCTTGCCGAATCCAGTGCAAACCTGGAGTGCTGTGTGGACGGACGTGTCAAAATTTTTGATGCGGACGCCAACAAATCTTGACGCTGGCGTCAAGCCCGTGAGGCTCCGTCAATGTGAAAGGACTTTTTGACGCTGGCGTCAAAAATTTGACGCCGCGTCACCTTGTGCGAAACCCCTTGAAGCGGTTTTCACATTGGGTGACGTCGACTTCAATTTCAACTTTTTTTGACGTCGACATCAACTTTTCTTGATGACGTCAAAGAATGGTCTGGACCGTTTTTTGACGCTCAGCAATTGGGCGTCAGGTTAAATTTTGACGTTGACGTCACAAGTGCCGTTCAGACAGATGAAGTTGAAGTCGACGTCACCCAATGTGAAAACTGCTTGAGGCTGACGTCATATCGAGCTACGTCAGCGGCAACGGTTGCGGCAGCGGAATGAGGTCACCATTGACTGTCATGTTGCATCAAGAATCGGCTGCCAGCAATTATCTTCAGCAAGCTACCTGCGGCACATTGGGCATCATGTTAAATTTTGACACCACCCAACATTTTGCCGCAAAACGCAGAACGCAACAAGTTTGCCGCAGCTCTATGTGAAGCCACCTTGACGCGTCCTGTGTGAACGCGGCTCCCTCAACGTGAAAAAAAAAAAATTGACGCAGGCGTCAAAATTTTGACGCTGGCGTCACATCGTGTGAAACCGCTTGACGCGCGCGGTGTGAACGCGGCGCCGGTGATGGTTGAGCGGCAGTGTTTGACCCCGGCGTCTCTCGACGCATTCGTTCTCACCCGGGGAGGTAGATACAGAGCTGAGCGCGGCGCCCCGCGCGGAGAGGAGCTCAGTTATGACAGGCCCTTCAGCGCGGGGAGAGGGGTGAGTGATCACCGACAAACACTCCACTCCTCATCTTGTCTTCTTCGTGTGTTGGTTTGTGCATCATGTTGCTTCAGGGAACAGTGCAGTGTGTGTGTACGAGGTCTGTCCAAGAATTAACCGGTTCTTTTTGTCTCAAGTCAGGAAAAATATTGGTGAGGCTGACCTAATCAGCTGGTGTGGGGAATCTGGCCCCACCAGTTGGTGTGGTGGATCTGGCCCCATCAGTTGGTGTGGTGGATCTGGCCCCATCAGTTGGTGTGGTGGATCTGGCCCCACCAGTTAGTGTGGTGAATCTGACGCCACCAGTTAGTGTGGTGAATCTGGCCTCACCAGGTGGTGTGGTGGATCTGGCATCACCAGTTGGTGTGGTGAATCTCACCTCACCAGTTAGTGTGGTGAATCTGCCCCACCAGTTAGTGT
>JAAUXT010042626.1_pt1 | contig 21097 bp, 21 predicted proteins | sample 7278171 | NCBI WGS metagenome assembly JAAUXT01 (sample SAMN14350112, study PRJNA611818) | marine sediment metagenome | isolation source: surface marine sediment (1.8m) | place: French Polynesia: Moorea | collected 2018-08 | reverse complement strand
GGCATGCGTCGTGCAACAAGTAGATCTGGTCCGTGGTTCCTGCGGCCCGTTTGGCCCCGACTCCCCCCCCCCCGTCCGCCTGGACAGAATTTCAAGACAGGCCTCGGAACGTCTTCAAAGCTCGACTTTCTTGCCCGATGCTCGTTCTTTGGGCGCGTACAACCGATACTGACCGTTGTTCTTGTTTGTGTTTTGCAGGCTTTTTCCGTGTTCTTCATGTGCGTGGCGGTGACGTCGGACGTCGTCTGTTACCTCTTTATTCCCGTACAGTGGCTCTTCTTCGCTGCCAGCACATACGTCTGGGTTCAGTACGTGTGGCACACAGGTACGTTCACGTTCATTGCATTGCTGCGTCGTCGTGTCCTGACTGGACGCGTCACGCATTGCGTCCCCTGTTCCAAGGCCTGGGCCAGGAGCGTTTGCTTTGTCGGTCGCAAGCGTCAGACCCCGACGCTGGTTGAGGCTTGGACAGGGACGCATCACGTGACGTATCCAGGGTAACGGGCAACGACGTAGCACCAGACGCTCACACCGAAGAGGTTTTCACGGTCACCCTGTCGGCGTGGAAAAAGTTGACGTCAACGTCAGGCAAAGACGCAACACCAGCGTGGCCATGGACGCATCACGTATTGCGTCATCGTGCAAAATTTTGCTGCGACGCGACTTGCGCACAGACGTAACGCGTGACGCACGCAGCAGGAACCCCGCACTCGGGAGTCGGAGGTGCTTGTCGGAAGCTGAGGCGAAGTCACTCACGTGATGAGCCCTATCAAGAAATGCGTAGGAAATGTGTACGATACACGTCTGTAGCAAAGTGGATTAGCACTTCCAACCCAAAACACACACGCACGTACACACACACCACAACGGACACGCACGGACACACACGCACGGACACAGAGAGACAGACAGACACAGGCACAGACACTCACGGACACACACACACACACACACACACACACACACTCAAGCTCATTGATGCACTGACTCACTCGCACACTGCACACACACACACACACACACACACACACACACACACACACACACAGAGGCAAGCACACACACACATACACAAACACTGTCAAGGGGGTGTTGGAATCGGTGGTGAAGAGCACTCAAAGTGTCAGAGCGTCACGCGTTGGGACGTGTCACACACCGGCTTCACGCTGGAAGCGTCACGCGTTGCGTCTGTGTACCAATCCATGGTCACTGCTGAGCGCACACTGACACGACGCAGTGTGTGCTGACTCGCACAACACGACAGGTGGCGCCTCCAGTGTGAACCCGGCCTGACACTAATGGGTCCGAGGTGCATTGTGTCTTCTCCGATTCGCACAAAGATACGTGATACGACAGAGCGCTGAGTAGCGTCGGCCTCGCCTCGGGCACACGTTACGCGTTACCGTATTCACCCAGGTGCAAGGCGCACCTCACCCCATTTTGTGCACCAAACTTCAGGCGCGCCTTTCCATTGGAGTTGTTTGCTTTTGTTTCAATGGGACCTTGACGCCAAAAAATTCAAGGCAAAAAAGTTCATTTTTCCCCGGGGAGGGGGGGGGGGTCTCTTAGACGGGCAAAAGAATCAAACAAGGAAACCATGGCAGAAGATAATCCAGACAAAAAGGGGTGTGTCTTGTGCTCAGGTGCGACCTACTCACGGGTGGATATGGTACGTTCCCGCCTGTGCAAGTCAATGGTGTCCGCGTTGTCATTGTCTTTGAGCGCGTGAGAGGATTTCCCTGGAGAAACGACCGTTGTATTGACCCCGAGGTGCGACGAATACAACAGTCAGTTTCCATGGCGCTGTCAGAACAATGCCCATCAGAAGAAGAAGCCCCTAAGGCCTGTTTCACACAGGATACGACACGCGTTGCGTCCCTGCACACGACAATACGACAATGGGCGCAGTGTCTGAAGCGACGGAGGGAGGGAACGCACGATGCGTCAGAGAGGTTTCGATGGAAAACGCGGGACGGTTTTGTTTCACGTCCGCGGCGTCGCACCGGACGTGAAGCACGCACGTGTTGTAGATAAACCTCCCTGTTCTTGTGTGAAAACGGACCTCAGCGACGAGTTCTTTGCACGAGTACGCGCGTGTTTGAATTTCACAAAAAACCCCAAATATTTTGTTTGTTTTTGTGTTTCAGAAAGAGGAATATGTCTTCCCACAGTGTCCTTGTGGCTGCTCTTTGTTTACATTGAGGCTTCGGTGCGTCTCAGAGAGTTCAAAAGTCTACCGTTTCACTTAGACCTCTGTAGACCCTTCGCCGCGCATTGGTAAGTCACGCGTCACGTGGCACAACACGTGGTACTCGTGTTTACTGTTTGAAAACGCGTTACACGATGGATGCGTCAAGCGTTACGTCGCTGCACGTACGTCAGTGGACGACGCAGCATCTGGAGTGGGACGTAATGTTTGACGTATCCAGTGTGAAACGTGTGTTTGTGTGTGTGTGTGTGTGTGTGTGATATAAATGAACTCTGACGACTGACTGACATCGACTGACCGTCAGTCGTCGTTCACACTGTGTTTATTTTCCACTGAGTTGAAACACACAAGAATCTATGTGTGCGGACGTAGTGTGAATGCAGTGCGAACACAGTGTTAAAGACTGCTGTGTGAATGTGGTGTGAACATAGTGCGACGAACACAGTGTGAATGAGTGTCTTGTGAATCCAGTTGCATTTGTCACACCCCATCACAGGAACTGCCAGGTGTACAGATTTGATCGTGGTGTCATATGTGAACACGTTGTGAACAGTGTGAAAGTATTGGGTGAAAACTGTGTCAACGAGTGCTGTGACAGTGTGAATCTGGTGTGAACGTGGTGTGTACGCAATGTGAATAAAGTGTGAATGGAAGGGTGAAGAACTTCGTGCTCAATGCCCTGTCACGTCTTCAAAACAACTTCCACGCTGTAAAAAACACGACGAACTTTGGATCCGTCACAAGATTCATACGATCAGTTGAAAGTTGAACACAAGCAAAGTCCTTGATTTCTGAACATTTTTTTTTTTGGCTGGGCGATAATTCCCATTGACCCTGACCGTTCCGTCTGGTGACGTTTCATTGACTAGGCCTGTAGAAAAAAACTTTGTTCCAACAACAGAAATTTATTTGTCTGCGCGCCGGCTTGGAGGATGGAGGAAGTTTTTTTTCGTGTCAGCAGAGGAGAACAAAGAGTCAATTGTTGGAAACAATTGGGGCTGGGTTGTTCGCATAAGAAACCTGTCACTGAGTCAAAAACGTGCCGCAAGAGAAATTGTATGTGCGCACTGCGTGTGTGTGTGTGTGTGTGTGTGTGTGTGTGTGTGTGTGTGTGTGTGTGTGTGTGTGTTTTGTGTGTTCGTGGTATGTGCTACTTGTGTGTGTGTTAATGTGTGCGCGCGTGAATGAATTTTTGCCGGCGTTGATGGGAACGTTCGACAAACTTTCTCACTGGTTGCGTCAAGCGTTGTGTCCCTGACCAAGTCGCCTCACTGACGCCATGACGCAAAGCTTGACGCATTCACCGTGAAGCCAGCCCACGAAACGCTGAAGAGACCAGAGTGTTCGGTGTTCATAACGTTGAGATGTTTCTCCTATTGCAGTATTGGTTATCCAGTCGTTACATTAGGCTTTGGCTTCAAAAGTTACGTGTCCTATAGACTGAGGGTGGTGAGTATATTGCTTCAGTTCTTTTTCACGACGGGAGGGGGGATCCATGATACAGTCCAGGGGACGACCTGCAAAAGGATTCCAACTGAAAAATGTGACATGCAGAACAAACGAGCCTCCCGGATAGCTTTTGGCCAGACTCTCTACAGACGTACAGCAAACAGGCCTCATTCTCCTCACCTGCGTCGCATTTTGATTGGGACTGGTGTGATGACACAGCCAAACACCCCAAATGAGGAGGCACAGGTGACTGGCCATTTCAGTTGACCTGAAATGGCCAGACATGGGGTGAACAATCTCTAAGTACACAAGGTAAGGGTGCTTGGTCATTTCACCCTGAAACTGAAATGGGGAGACACATGTCTGGCTATTTCAGGCTCTCACCTGAAATGGCCGTCAAAAATGAGGGGTGTCTCCTCATTTCATTCCACCGGGTTTGGGGGTCACGTGGAGGGGGGATCCCCACCTGGACACGCCTCTCCACACACGCTTCCGTTCCTATTGCTTCTCCCAGGGCATCCCCTTCCCCTTTGTGCAGTGCTTTGTGGCAGAGTCACAAAAAAGACCATGCGCTCTGAAGAAAAGACATTGGAAAAGGGAGCAGGGGAAGGAAATCTAATTTCAGTGACGCACTCCACGACAAATGCATGAATTATGCACGGGGATTTCTTGAACTTGTGATTGCGCTTCCGCGTGCCTTTGCTGCATCCATCATGAGTTGTGCGGGGTTTCCAGCCGCTCAACGCACTTTGCGTTGTTACGTGTTCTGACCATAGGACCCGTCTGAGGTTCTCGGTGGCCAATCCGGTGACCCAACAGTGGAGTGAGGACCAGGGGTTAGCCGGACTGGTCAGTCCAGCAGGGTGTGTGTGTGTGTGTGTGTGTGTGTAAGGAGGGGAGGGGAGGGGCTCAAGACAGTGGTATGGTCAGTCAGACTGACTCGTTCCCTCACGTTTCTCGTTCATAGCGTGCGGTTTACCAAGTTACCAGAGCACGCTTGATGCAGTCACCGTGATGGCTCAAACATGTATAAAAACGTTCCCGTGGCTCTGCTGCTCCCAACGTTCCATTCGATGCGAAGCGTTCGCCATGCTGAACTCACACGCGTTTTCTTCTCGTTTCAGCGGAAGCAGAAAGACGTCCAGAAAGAGAACGATTTTTACGTTCATTTACTGCAGCAGGCGCTGCCGGCTGAGCAGCAGAGCGCAGAAAAACAGAAAGGTGCGTCCCGCCGTCAGTCCGTCTCTCAGGAGGCGTTTACACGCAGACTTGTGGCGTGGGCGAGCGTCAACATTTTTGACGTGCTTCAAAATTTTGGCATGACGCCCAATGGTGATGCAGGTTTTGCCATTGATGGACAAGAAAAATGGTTTCTTGATACTGAAATTCTGCACCGAGTTGAGAACACAACGCGTCCAGTGTGAAACGGAGGCGTTGTTGTCACGTCGCTTTGTGTTCACGTTGTCAACGTCGTTCTGTTCTTTTTCAGTCGCTTCAAACGCAGCGTCGCCAGTGAACGCCCTTGGCGCCAAAGCGCTCTCTGCGATCCCCGCGGAGGAAATAATCTCAAACGGCGTCTCGACGCATGCGCACAACACAGCGGCGTCCTCCCCTCATCACGTGACCTCCTCATACAACAACAAAAAAGCCTCAAAGCTGAGCTCCTCCTCCAGCAACACTGCAGAGCAGAATAACCTGGAGAACAGCTCCAAGGAGACGATCTGTGGTAACAACAGCAGCAGCAAGACAAAGAACAATCACCACATAGAGGACTACCAGATCATAGAGAACAGCTTGCCACCACCGCCGTCGTCGAAACGCCACAATAACGTGAACGATTACGAGGAGGAGAACTTTAAGAACGACGAACAGGCCAAGGCGTATAAGCAGCAGCAGCATGCGAATGGGGTGGCGAAAAACGCCTCGAAACTCAACACTCAGAGGGACTTGTCCAACGCGTCGTCCAGTCCCAACAACGCGTCATCGGCGCCCGGGGGCGGGAAAAAGGGCAAAAATAACACAAACGCGTCGTCGGTTACAACGGGCAAGGATTCCAGTGCAACCACCACCACACAGTATATCAACAACAAAGAAGATCTTATATCAAGGTGGGTACGATGTAAGCGTGTGAATGCTGGGTGCTGTTACAGGCTGATTGAGGGGCGTACGCATTGGATTGATGTGGTGACTGTGTGTGTGTGTGCTTGTTTCTTCGACCCCAGCTTCGGCCACGTGGCCACAAGGACCCATCATCGTTAGGGGGCGCCCACCTTGTGTCACGATGCAACGCAACGCGGGGCGCGTTTCCCTGGAACTGACGCTGTTCGTATCACGTGTTGCCTCGCCAAGCAAAGGCGCGTGTATTGTGATCGCCCGTACAGTGCGGACAGACGTATTTCAATTGCAATTGAGAAACAATACACGTCTGAATTGCTCAATGCCGGGTAGTTGTGTTGCGCTTTCGAGTTCTCCAAGATGGCCGCCGCTCCATGGTAAGTTGCTGCACGAACTCGGCCCCCACCTCCTCCCCCAGCCTCTCCTTCCACCTCCAGCCCCTTCCCCTTCTCTCTCCTCACATAACGGCCGCTCTACACTGACAGGCGCGTGTCTACACTGACCTACGTTCTCGTTTTGCATTGCAGACTTGAGTCGGACATCAAGCGGCTGAAGGCGGACCTGCAGGGCAGCCGCAACTGTGAGCAGGAGCTGCGCTCACAGATCAACAACCTGATGCTGGGAGACAAGTCCACCAAGTCCGAGCTCTACCAGCTGCGGCAGGACAACGAGAGTCTGCAGCAGAAGTGAGTCAGGTCCCTGTAGGCACTGCGCGTGGTACCAGCCTGAGCGACCAGCCTGAGTACATGTAGGGCTGGGTGTGTCTGCGTTGCGTTCTGTGTGGCACCCTCTGCTCACTGCAGGCACTCGAGCCCCTGCAGCTCCTGCAGGTCTGGATGTGCCGTGCGTTGCGTTGGGTACCTCCAGTTGGAAGTGAGGCCCTCTGGACACGTGACTAACACTCTCGTCTGATTCGCTGCAGACTCCACAACCTGGTGACGTCACGGCAGCAGGACAAGCAGAATGTGCAGCAGCTGGAGCGGAAACTGTCGGACGAGCGCAAGGCGAAGGCCGTGCTCGAACAACAGCTCGCGACGGAGAGGAAGGCCAAGAAGGAGCAGGACGCAGCCAACCGCGCCTCCGCCATCGCCGCCGCCAGGTGAGGGGGAAGGGAGGCGTGGGGTGCGGGGTGGGAGGGGGGGGGTGGCATCGCAAGGGCTTCCTTCGAGATGGAGAGCCCCGCGCGAAAGGATGAACTTGATACGGCAACCTTCGCGTTCCATTGTTGAGCTCGTATTGCTGTGACCTGGACCTTCCGTCGCTGTGACCTTGACCTTATGTCGCTGTGTTTCAGCAACTGCACCTCGGAGACGTGCAAGTCGCGCCGCCGAGACCTGGAGAACGAGATGAAGAACGCGCGACGAGAGCTGAAGCTGCGCGAGGAGCAGCTGCGGCAGCTCGAGCGAGAGACACAGGTGAGGAGCGGGCACACACACACACACACACGCACACCCAGCAGCTGAGGCAGCTCGAGCGGTTGACACAGGTGCGCACACACAGCAGCAGCTGACAATTGCCCAGTTGATCTCAGTATTTTACGTGAGGTCGTGTCGCTGCAGGCGCCACGTCAATACACTCACGCACACGCACACACACTTCTAACGTCGTGACGTCACGTTTATGCAGGCGCTACGTCAGTACAAGGACGCGCAGAGCGAGACGGAGGTGCTCATGTCGGCGCTGGCGGCGATGCAGGACCGCAACACTCATCTCGAGTCGAGCCTCAGCGCCGAGACGAGACTCAAACTCGACCTCTTCTCAGCGCTCGGGGACGCCAAGCGCCAGATCGAAATACAACAAGGTGAGAGGGACGTGAGTGCTCACGTGGTCACGTCTGTGTGGTGACACGTGGTTCATGTGAACACACCCACGTGGTCATCTTCAGGTGCACATGGTCACGTGGTCACCCCAATCGCGTGGCTCCCCTGCCCTTATCACGTGGTCAAACAACTTCAAAGCAGAAGCGAGGCAAAATACTGCGAACAGTCTCCACACGGCGACATGTCCGGCAAAAATAATCAGCCCCAAGTTGCCCAGTGTCGCAAAGATATCATCCTGAGTCTTTCCTCTCGCATCTTCGTGCAACGTTGAATCTCTTGCGTTCTGCATTGCCCCTTGTCACGCCAAATCTTCTGTCTCTCATCACTCTTCGTGTAACGCCGAACATGTTCCGTTCCCGCAGGTCTGTTGCTGCAGAAGGAGCAGGAGCTGGAAGATCTAAAACAGAAGGTAGCGGAGGCGATGGCGCTCATGCCGCCCACGTCGTACCCGTCGTCCGCCGCGGTGCGGGGCGCAGGCGGGGAGTCGTCGCCGCCGCCCCCGCACTTCTCCCCCGCCAACTTCAGCCACTGCGCCGCCGTCGTCTCGTCGGCGTCGCCCGCCGCGGGAACGCCGCCCAGCCCGCCCAAGGAGAAGGAGATCCTCGCCCTGTCGAGCCTCAACCCGAACGCATCCGACTATACCCCGAAGGTGCCCTCCTCCCCAGCCTCCCCCTGAATGAACCGGAGAAACACGAACGCGCTGTGTGTTGGCGCATGCGCGCGATAAATCACGTGACTCTCAAACAACCAATGAGGGGATTCACCTCAGTTTCTTCGTGGATTGTTTTGATTTGAGACTGATGAAGTGAGAAAACAAGGTTCGATGTTGAACACGACGAAGCACCTGAAAGCACTTTGGGAAAAATTCTGCAATTTATTATTTTTTTTGCAAACCAAGACAGCAAAGACAAGAAATCTTGTGTGATTGAGGAATTGAGGTGAATCCCTGTATCCGCGCGCTCTGTCCCGCACACCTCTCTGGGGTAGTTCTGCATAATACGTTGGTGCCACCATATTCAGTGCTTCTTTCTCGATTCGCCGAGGTGAAGGGGCTTTGCGCGCGGCTCGCTGCTCCAACCGACGCGTTGCACACTGGGTGCGTCGTGCGTCGCGTTCCTGCTCAAGGCTGTGGGCGCTGCGTGGCAAAAGTTGACGCAGCGGCTGGTGTGTGTGCAGGGACGCAGCGCGTGGCGCACCCCGTGTGAAACGGACGTCACTGTATCAGTGGCGCCACCTTCGCTGAATCCGCTCGTTCGTCTGTGCGCGCAACTTTGTCCACTCAGCGGCATCTAGAGCCTGAAAGTTCGTGTCCTCATTTGCACATATCAGCAAAAATAGATCTTGACACACGAGAACAGTTCCTTTCGAAGTCTGTTTGGTTTTAAAATTACAAAAAAAAACATGTTGTTTGTCGGAATTTTCAAAATGTTCCCGAAGATGCGGTGTTGACTGAAGTTCCCTCCTCCCCCCTCAAACTCCCAATGATCTCATTGCGCAGACCACGACGCGCAGCGTCGGTGGCGCCGCCGCTGCAGCGTCACGTGATGATAGTGCGCAGGCGCCAAGACGCGCGTGCTTCCGCCGGCCCGTCTTACTGCTCACGAAAACGTACATCTTCTACCGACGCCCTTCGCTAGAGGGCGGTTCCTACTGCTTGGTTGTTCCTTCCTGTGTTGATGCATGTGTTTTGCTGCCTGTACCTGTGTTTATGGTCAACTGTTGTGTTCGATAGAGAAGATGGCAGAGGAAAAGTTACGAGGAAAAGCGAACGTTGTACGAAGTCAGCTCATTTGACTGGTTTGTCCTCTAATTTGGCAACGCTGAGTTTTTTTTGTTTCTTTGTATTTTAACACGCATGTCAGAATCAGAATTTTGAAACTGGAGCACGTTGTAACATCGGCGTTGCCACACGTGTTTTTGGAGAGACAGTACAGAATTCCAGATCAACAGGTCTTCAGAGTAAGTCTGTGATATTTCTACTGTTGCCGTACGAGCTCAAACTTTTCAGTTTTGACCATCCGCTGTAATCAGAGAGAGTTTTTGTTTTCGCTTCAGTGGCGCCCCACAGAACATAGGGAAATTCTCAAGTCATACTTGCGAAGGAAAATTGGTGCCGCTTGTTTTATTTTCCACTCAGAAACTGCTTGTGATCCTGTTTCACGCTGGTTGGGTCAAACCTGGCGTCCATCCACAAATCGAGACGTTTTGGAAGGTTTTGTGCAGGGACGCAGAGCATGACGCACCCTCTGTGAAACAGGAACGATTGAGGTGAAATCTCCACAACAAAATTTGGTTTTGTTTACTAAATTTGCGGAAAGTCTCCTCCAGAGAGCGCGTCTCAGATTTCTCTTGCGCGTGTTGAAAAAGACACAATGATTTTGGTTGGTTTCTTCAACGATGCGTTTCAATTGGTGGACAGGGCAGCCAATCACTGACTCGATTTGTCCGATTTAGTTTTGCTGCGTGTGTTTGTGACAGTGTTGTTGTGAGTCGTGTCTTCGGTCCAGTGTCGTCACAGTGCGTCACGTGATGACGTCACAGAGCGTTTCGTGATGACGTCACAGCGCAACGTGATGACGTCACAGTGCTTACACCATGATGAGTTCCATCTCCTCTCCCCACGGAATCGAAACCACAGCGCGCTTCATAAGTTTCTGGTATTCGAACAATTTTTGAGAAGATTGTACGTTAGACCAGCAGCCACAGCCTCCCCTACCAGACCAGGTCAACACAGGATGCGTGGAGGGTTGCGTCGTGGTTTCAAGCCTGTAGACACTGCGTGTGGTTCGTCTGACTTGCACAGTGACGCAATGCTTGGCGCATCCTGTGCCAATCTGGCCTCTCACCACTCGCCTGTAGTGAAGCCCCCAAAACCCTTTCAACTTTTGAATTTTGTTCTGCTTGTTGGGCGGATCCGACACGGTGAATTTCCACCTCCACCTCGGGTAAAGTTGTGCTGTGTGAAAAGGGCGGCGAACGTACAAAGACATTGGACAAATTGACGTGAGACTGTTTTGGAAACTTTTGGGATTTTGCTGGCGCAGGTCGTTTTCACACTGGATGCGTCACAGGTTGCGTCATCAGAAGCGCGTCGCGTCACCGACGTGCACCGAGAGAAAACGCACGACGGACGCAGTGTGAATCTGACCTGGTTTTGAGAAATTGACAAGTCTGTGGAAAGCAACCAAACACGGTCAAGTTTGATACAACAACTCAAGGGCAGCCAGAAAAAAGAAAAGGTCTGGAGAATCTTGACAAACGACGTACAAGACTGGTTTTACTGTTCCTGTTTTACGTGGAAAGAAGGAAGTGCATTTGCGATCGGGTCAGAGAAACAGAGAGCGAAGCGATGCGTGTTGTACAGGGGGCGGCACCGTGTGCTACACGAGAAGATAGGTTCTGTATGTAGAGTGGCGTACTCACGAGGGGAGGGAGGGGGCGCGCTGCCGCCCCTCCCCGACCCCCAGTGCCCTTTTGTCATGGTTCAAAACGAGTATACGAGAAAAATAAAACAAGAAATGACGCTAGTCGTTCAAAATAAAAACGCACCTCAAGTCTTGTTTTCCCTGAACGTTTTGCGGGTAATGAGAGAACGATCGCTTGCTGCTTTCATGCCACGACAATCAAAGATTGCGGACGGACCAAGGGTCGGGGAAGAACTGCTTTTCGGCAAGCGTCTGACCCTCGGAAACTTAAAATTTGGGAGTTTGGGGTACTGCAACTTCAAAATTATGCAGGTGAAAAACTTTGTGCAAAGAAGCGTAAGTGGCAGGGGAGGCAAAAATTTGTTGATGTCTGCTGGGGGGCCTGACCTTAAGGATTCGTTGGAGGCAAAAGAAGGCAGCTCTCGATAAAGTGTGCGTGTGTGCGCGCGTGGGTTTGCGTGTGTGTGTGCGTGTGTGTGTACTTCAAGCAGTATTGAAATTGGAAACGTTTTTGATTCCGACGAACTCTTGCACAACGAGCGATGGCGCCACTGCGGCGCGTGGAACTCTTCTCGGGAGGAGCGATTCCAGGCGCCTCCATCTTGGACTCGGCAGTTTTGGAGTAACTCGCAGTGACTGCGGATCAGTTCAGCATCTCTCTGGAGTGACAGCGTGTAAATAGTCAAAATTCCTCTCCACACACCCACCATGCCGTTGGCACCGCTACAAGACCCGTGGCAACGCGTAGAAATCCACCAGGACAAGGATGTGAGTTCACAAATTTTATCTTGGGAGGCACATCTTTTCTCAACTTTTGAAGTCGACCCAGATAGATTCAGGATGAAATGAAAACGTCAAGCGCTGAAAGAAGGACTCAGCTTTCCACAATTCAAGCAGTTTTTATTTTTTGTTGGTGTGAGTTTCTCTTCCGGATTCAGCCAGGGTTGTTGACACCCTGTTGGTGGTGACTTTGACAGTTGCAATTTCAGTTGCAATTTCTCAAGAGTCCAAAGTTTGGCCCTCTGCAGCTTCCATCTGTTCTGATGTCTGTGTGTTTCAACCGTGCTGAAAAGCACTGCAAGTCCAAACTGTTTCTCCTTGCGAAGACAGAGAAAGGAAAAGAATAGTGGGATTGGAGAGGGGCCGTTGGATGTGACTTGAGAGAAAAAGAGCCACTCCTGTCACTGGCAACAAGTGAACAGACAGGCCGTTCTTCGATTTGCGAAACTCCTCAAACTAAAACCGAAACTTCTGTCCAATCACTGGTCGAAATTGTCTGGCAGCATGCCAGGATAATCAGAAGCCACAATCTTGGGTGTTGGTTCAGTTTTGGGGGCCACGTTTCGTAAATCGAACACGACCATTGTCAGTTCGTTCTGGAATGTGTCGTTTGCCAGTGGAGCTATCTTTAGCACTGAACGTTCAAAAGCCTCGTAGTGCGTTTGAGACAACATCCAGAACCAGGCCTGCACCCCATAAATGTCCCAGTTCCAGACGGTGTTGTTCACACCCGTCTGGCGAAGGTCAGAAACTCACTTCCGGTTTGTTCCGTCTTCGCTGGTTGTTGACAGCGTCGTGTTTTTCTGTCTCGCAGGGCGGCAGCCTCGAGGACATGGTCGTCGACGATGACTCCTCCTCTTCACAGGTACGTCCACGTCTTTACGTCAACGTTTTACGTTTACGTCAGCGTTTGCGCCAACGTTTACGTCAACGTTAGAATTTAGACTCCAACGTTCAACGCTGACGCCAACGTTTTTCGTCTTCACGTCAACGTTTCGGGTCAACGTTCAACTCCTACGTCAGCCTTGACGTTGCGTTGCCGCAGCCGGGTTCACACCAGATGCGTCTTGCGTAGCTTTCCTTTCCTTTGCGACGCCTCGCCCATTGACTTTGTACAGTGGCGCAAACTGGTGTGAAACAGGCCCAAGCGATTTGCACAGTCTGTTTCACACTGCTTCGCGCGCTCCGCCCCGTTGAGACTGATAGTTGACCCGACATCGTTGATCCTGACCTCATTTGACCTCTGATGCAGTTACCTCATCCAAGGACACAATGCACGGTGCATCTGGTGTGAACTTTGCTCACAATCAACACTCCCCGGGTCTGCCGTTTCTGCAAGCGGACGGCACAGGGAAAGGGGAACACAGAGCAGGTCCAGCCCAGGGCACTTGGTGAAGGATTTCCCGTTTGTTGCGGTGTGAAAATTTAAGTGTTGCTGGGTGCAAAACTTTTCTGTAGCTCAAAGAACGCCAGAACCCGGTGTCTGGAATTCAGAATCGTTGTTTTCCTCTCGCACGCACAAAATCAGGGTTCGCAGAAAAGCATTTGACCAATTTTCAGTACATTTCTGTCCAGGCGTCTGGACCAGGTTTCCGAAACTCTGTTCGTGGGTTTCACATTGGAAACCTCTGTTTCATTTTGAAAAAGATCATCATTGCGTTCGGGCCTGTCGTGTTCAAACCGATTGTTTAACATTTCTAAAAGTCGTTGGCTGTGCTAGCCAGACCAGACACGTCAAAACAAATCTGAGGTGCACTTGTAGTTTCAACCTGCCTGACTCGAAAAGCATCCCGTGGATTTCTTAACAAACTACTGCTGCACCGGATGCTTCTGTGCAACAAGTTCGCTTCGTGCAGAAAAAAAAAGGGAAAGAAATTTCTATCTCAACAACTTCTTTCACTGTGCTTTGAAGACATTTTGTTGGAAGGAATCTCGTTTCCTGTTGTTAAGAACAAAGAAACGTTTTTTGCCACGTCTGTTCTCCCCTCCCCGCACACACACATGCCAAGTTCAGTCCCAGTCCGAAACGGTCATTGTTTTTCTGTGGCAACGTTACAACGTTAGAAAGTGTACATTGTGTCCACTGCGTCCAGTCAACAAGTGTAAAGTTTTCTTTGTGTGACCTCGTCTGACGAACAGTGGGCTGTTTACGAGCGGAGGCTGCTCGCTTGGTTGTGCTGTGTTGTCCGCCTGGACCGAGCCAAGGTAAAAACACGAGAAACGTTGAGCGCTTGGTTGGTTCTTGTTGAGAGTTACAGTTGGTTTGGAAGCCGCTTTGCTTTGGGGGCAGGTCCACACTGGGAACGTCACGCGTTGTGTTACTGTTTGCTGCGTCGTTGCTGGAGCTGTACGCAACGCGTGACACATCTGGTGTGGAACAGGCCTGACGCTGGGTTGCATTGTGTGTTCTGTTCCAGTGGAAGTCGGTTGTCTCTGCGTCGACCTGTACAGGGACGCAGCGCATGACGTGTCCATTGTGAAACTTGCCTGAGGCTGGGGTGCGTCAAGCGTTGCGTCCCCACACACAAGTTCACGAGTTGACTTGTTCAGAGACTCCGGGCCTCAGCTCTGATAAGCAATCGAAAAACAATGGAGATGATTCTATGATTGAGCAGTTGAGTTTTGGCTTCGCATCGGGTTAATTCACACTGGACGCGTCGTGCGTGTCATCTGCTGTGTTTTAGGGATGTCGTCTCACATCGATTCGAAACAAACAAGGGCGGTGTCCTGAACAAGTTGGTGAGCGGGCGTTGCGTCGCGCTGTCTGTGTGTCGTTTACTTGTGCAGGGACGCAACGCACGGCGCCATCACTGTGAAACTCACTGTGAAACAGGCCTTGGAATTGATTTGTTTTTCGTCGATGTCGAGCAAACGTTTCAAATTTAGATTGGAACAGTTCACGGACGGATACAGGATCTGTTCACTTCAATGGTGTTTTTCCCTCTTGTCAGGCACGTTTTGTCAGCAGTATTGCGTTGCAGATATGATTTGATTTTTCCACTCGTCGTGTTTCAGACCAGTCCGTCATTGTGGCGTGGTCCACAATCACTTCTGTCTGTCTGATCAGTGACTCCCTGCACACACACACACACACACACTCCACGCTCCTCCCCCTCCCCCTCACCAAAACGCTTCCCAGCACCCAAACAAGAAACTTCAAAAGAAGGGGAAGAAGATTGCCCCACATTTTGGACGAATTACAGGACCACCCCAGGCTGTCTTCAGTCACGTCGCTCTTGTTCTGGAAAATGTCACCTCCCTCGTACGTAAATCGAGCAAAAATAGAGTCGGATTGACCTGGTCAGATTTCGCTCTTGTCCCCGGGGCTCGAGGCTCTTTCTCTTGTGGTAATAATCTGTAATCCATGGCCAGCAGAGGCGGCCTAATTACCTCAGATCTTCCAGAAATAGCGTCGCGTCTCTGAATAGAGAACGATCCGTTGTTTTTTTGCGTCATTAGAAACAGGTTCAAACAATAGACACGTACGACGGTGGTGCTACAAAGGAAAACGACATTTTCATGCAGGATGGGGGAAAATTTTTTGCACAGGCGCAGAGTGGGAAAGGACCAACTCATGTCACACCCAGCGACCTACCTTGGGGGAGGGGCTGAACATTTGTCCCAACACCCCCCCCCCCCGCCCAAGTGAATGGCGGTGGGTCCACCCCCCTCCCGTCAGACAGAATTTCAGGGTACTGTGAGGACTGATGCCCTGCCCCTCCCAAATGACTTACGGGGCTGCCTGAAATTTAGATTGGTCCCACCCAACCCCCAGGTGGGCAGGGCCAACCCCAAAGATTTGGGCAGATCTGAACCCCTCCCCACACACAGAGACAAATTTTGAGAACAGAACAGAAGATAGATTTTCAGGTAGAATTTCAGGCAGCTCCAGCTTCAGCACAAGCCTCGCGACGCGCGGCTGTGTTCAAAGCTTTCACTTCTTGTTTTTACCTCAGCTCCAAAACACTTAACGTTGCCACTGAGTAATTGGCTTCAGACCAACACGAGTTGCCCGAGGCTGTTCAGTCGGAGCTGCGATCCAAAGGATACAATCATTTCATGCATTTCGAGCATCTCGATTCGTGGATGGATTCTTTCTGCCCTCAGCGATGGGGTTTCTTGAACTGACGTCATGCGGAGCTCACCTGTCGGCCGCATCATGGCGGTGGTTGCGTTGCCTGCTCCAGTCCGGTGGGGGGGGGGGTCGGAGAGCCAGTCGGAGTGGGGTCAGTGGGGCAAACTTGTCAGAGTGGGGTCAGGGAGGCAAGTCAGGGGTGGGGTTGGAGGGGCAAGTCAGGGGAGGGGGAAGGCAGGGGGGGGGGGTTATGAGGGGCCAGTCGGGGTGGGGGTTCAAGGGGTTAGTCAGGGGTGGGATTGGAGGGGCTCAACAGAGTCCCCGACCCCAGGTGTGTGTGACAGACAGACAGACAGACAGACAGGCAGAGATATATGCAGATCTTGACAGACTCAGAGCCTGAGCGGGCAACACGACCCTGCTGGCCTGACCGGGTGTGAACCCATATGGGGATGGGACAACCCGTTCATCAGGAAAACCCGACCCTGGGTGTGGGTCAAGGCTGGGGTGGGCATCGCGGTCGTGACTGGGCTCGGACCATGGTTCGGTGACACAGCCTCGTGGCGACCGAGCGTGTGCGTGTGTGGAGGTGTGTGTGTGAGTGCGGTTCCTGACTGGAGTCCAACACAGCACGAACACTCCACTTCAACGTGGAAAATGTTGACCATCAAACTGAGCGTTGTGAAGGAAAAGCGTTGTGAAGGAAGTTCATCTCTGTGGTGAGTTTGGGGGGTTGGTGGTCAGAGGGACACCCCCTGGATCGGCCAGAGACAGCGTTGAATTTAACACTGAGATTCCCACACAACATAGATCCATTGATCCTATTTCTGTGATTCACTTCCACACAGCGCGTGAAGCGTTGACTTTGAGACTTGATATCTGAACTGAAAACGAGCGACGTGTTCCCCCCCCCCCCCCCCCCGCGCGCAACAGGCAACAGTGTTCAAAGGCCCCTGTTTCAGGTGTAAAAAAGGGTGTGGCGGCTGTGCCCGAGGTGGAGCCAGCACGTCAACGCTGTGCTGCAGGAGCAGCGTTCAGGCAGCTGCATGCGTTCACCCATGGTTCACACAGGATGCGTCGTGCACTGTCTCACTGCACAAAGTTTTTTTCAGGGTGACGTCCACGGCGGTGAACCCCCTTCCCTGCAAGTTTCAAGAAAGTTGTCACTCCACACTGCGTTTCTGAAGACTTGAGCCCTCCCCAAAGTTTCAAAATCAGTGGTCACCCACCCCTCAGTGTGTTCACATAGAGCTATCAGGTGCGGACAAGTGTTCACTGAATGAGGATGCAGGGTTACAATGTCCAACCCACCCAGTGTGATGCATTTGGTGTGTTTTTTTTTGGGGGGGGGGTGTCTCCACACGTGGTTGTCACGTGACGTGTGTGAAGTCCTCAACACATCAACACACCCCTGTTGAACGCACTCGCGTTCCTGACTTCAAGGCGTCTGAACGTCTGGTATAAATTTGTAGGTAAGGGGGACCTGAGTTGCAGCTGCAGTAGAATCTACTGCAGGGAAGCTGCAGTGCTGAAGCCAGCCTTGACTGGTTCACACTGCACGCGTCATGCGCGCTGCCGAAACGTGTCTGTGTAGACGAGTGCACAGAGGACGACACGCGTGACGCAGCGCCCATTGACATGTGTCAAAGCGTGACGCGCCCAGTGTGAACGCGGCCTGCGCTCCATGCGGTTGCCTTCAATGCTTTAAATGTCACACCTTTGTGGGGATCAAACGCAGCAGAGGAACGTGCATTAATGTTTGCGTTGGGCTCACGAGGTTTTGCTCTCTAAGCAAACCACAAAGACAGACAGGCAGGCTGTGGGTTTTGAGGCCTGACACGTGTGGTGCGTCGTGCGTTGCGCGCTTGTGTGAAGGGGTTTTCACATTGGTGACGCGCGGTCGTTTTTTTTTTTGACGTCGGCGTCAGAAAGGCCAAATACTCGTAGATGCCCAGCGCAGCAGCGCCCATTCGTTCTTGCAGTGACGCCAGCGCAGTGCTCAAAAGCACAGAGAGCAACAAAATGCGTATCCATGGTAAAACAGCGATCGTGGACTTGCACAGGGATGCAGCCCGTGACGCACCCGAGGTGAACCTGCCCAAAGCGACGGCGCTCCCTCAACGCTGCTCCCGCCGCTGTAATGAAGCGACGACGCGGCGTCTGGGAGGAACGGGTGCCCGCGTCTCCCCGGGTCCCCGCGTCTCTCCCTCCTAATGGGATTATTCCGCGCAGATTAACTCATCAGGTCGGCGCTATTTTCAGCGTTCCATCAGTGACGCTCGTTGCCCGGGTGACAAACGTCGTTTTGGCTGCAGCGATTTCTGACCTTGTGAATCCAGGGGCAGACGCAGGATTTGGACAATCCAAGCAAAAGGATGGATCTCAACTGATAATTTTGATATCTGAGCGAAATTTGTGAATTTGAGTCGCAGTCTTGTGGAACTCGAACGTTTTCACGTGGAAAGACAAAGAATCACTTGTGCTCAAGCAGGGTGATGTGGACATTCTCTTTTTTGAAGGGGGGGGGGCAAAGGTCTGCCCACTTGGAACCCCTCCCCCCGTCTCTGAGCGGTTTGCTGTGTCTGCTGTGTTTGTGTGACAGTATCTTGTCACTTCTGGGCGACAGAACTGGGTCAGGGACGTCGCGCAGCCTCCAAGGAGCCTCGACTCCGTTTGTGCTTGTCACATGTTTTGAAACGCGTCCACTGCGCATGCGTCACCACAGTTAAAAGCGGCACCAACTGCGCATGCGTGCACTGCTCAAACGTTGACTGTGCACATGACCTCGGGTCGTCACGTTGCCAGCCCTGCGGCGGCGTCCGATGCCAAGGACGAGTGTGCGAGGAGCATGTCTTCACTGACAAGTGTTCTTGTTTCTCTGTGTGAAGCTGGGTCCGGCGACAGGTGGTCGAGACAGACTGCAGCTGTACGGTTTCGCGTGGCCCGATTCGTCACGTCGCTGTGAGGACGATCCACGGGTGTTGCGTCGTGTGGGACTGAATGCAGAGGGCAATAGCGTTCATCACACCTGCTCCACTCCAAAATGTTCAGATTTTGGTGAAATGAATTTGAACAGCTCCAGAAGAAAGAGATGATGATCCTCTTCCTCCGCAGAATTGTCCAGGGTCTGCCCGCCTCTGCCAGTGCTGTTGGGCACTAGATCTACGCGTGTCTGCTCCGGTGGGTGTTCTTGTTTCCTGTGAGCCTCACTACGTGGCTTGATGTGAGCAGGACGTGGCTGTTTCTCACAACACGAGCAACGTTGACCACGCGGTGCGTCCACGTACAGTCAAGGGACGTCGCTTGTTTCCCCAATGTTGAGTCACACAGGGACGCGACGCGTGAGAAACAGGTGTGAATGAACAAAAATCACCCAGTGTCAAACAGATGTGAACGAGCAAAAATCATCCAGTTTGAATTGGGTGTGAACAAGCAAAGATGATCCAGTGTGAAACAGGTGTGAAGGACTCAAAGTTTATCCATTCTGAAACAGGCGTGTACGAGCCTTCCAGTGTGAAACAGGCCTGGGTGAGAATACCGGTACCTCTCCATCTCACCCACGTTCCTGACCTCACGGGCCTCGGGGGCCCAATCCGACGCAACATAACAACCCTGCAGCTGTAACAACACGGTGAAACACTGCTGCTGCAGCGAGGAAGGAACGCTGCAGTTTCCCCTGTACCCATCTGTTGTACTGCGGACGTTGAAGCCTGGGTGTGTTGCACACTGAACGCGTTGTGTTCCTTTGCATGCGTCGTGTATGAAGCCGTTTTCACGTTGGTGCCGTCGACATCGAAAGTTGCCGTCGACGTCCGAAAAAGCTGACGTCGTCATCAACGTGAAAAACCCCTAAACGTCCTTGTGCAGGTCAAGGTGCGATGGTTCACGTCCAATGCGTCACGCATGACGTCCCTGCGTGTCACACTGGATGGGTGCGCAACACGTTGTGTCCCTGTGCAGGTCAACGGGCGCTGGGTCATAGGTGATGCGTCGCGCGTTGCGTCTCTGTTGACGCTCCTACGACCTTGAGGACTTGCGACGCTGCTCTCACCTTTCTTCGCGCGTGGTTCGCCGAAGGCGTTCTCACTGGACACTGATCGTCGGTGTGGCTGCGCGCGCGCGCGCGCGCGCGTGTGTGTGTGTGTGTGTGTGTGTGTGTGTGTGTGTGTGTGCTGCTGTCTGTTGGGGGTCCAGCACTTGTGCCCAAGCCGGACCCCCCCCCCCCCAGCCGGTGGACATCCCAGGGTGGACCTGTGCTGTCAGTTGGTTGGTGGGGGGAGTCCAGTCGTCAGGTGCTCAACGCGTGACGCCTCATGTGTGAACCCTGCCACGCGAAGATACGAGGAAGTGCGGCCACGCTAAGAGACTGGATGAAGACGGTCTGAACGAGCCTGTCTCGCACTGGATACTTTGCGTCCCTGTACAAGTGCAAATGGGCGTTGCGTTGCAAAGTGGAAGTGTTGCCTCGGAGCGTCTCTCTGATGACGAGAGGTTTCACCGCGTCCACCTCTACATCACACGTGGTGCAGCTGCGCATATGCGGTCATGTGTGTTCAGCGGCCGCACGATTTGATCGGTCTGGATCTCGAGTGGGTCGAGCCGCTGATGATCAGTTTACCGGCGGGAATGCGTCGTGTTTCTTCGGTCGTGTGCCTCGATTCCGTCGTCAGGCTGCTTTGTCCACGTGCAACTTGTCTCGTATTCCGAAAGATCAAAACGACCACAAAAAATAGCTCCATGGAGCTCGCGGTGATTTGAGGAAATTTCAGTTGCTCTGATTTGGCTTGCTCTGATTTGGGCCACTCAGATTTGGCTTGCTCTGATTTGGGTCACTCTGATTTGGGTCACTCTGATTTGGCTCACTCTGATTTGGCTCACTCTGATTTGGCTCACTTTTTTGTCAAAATTCTTACTTTTTTTACTCAACATTCACAACTTAGGAACTCATTTAGCACACACCTAAATGAAACAAATTTGACCATATGGAACTTTTACACATTGTTTCACAACAATATTCACATATCAACCAAAAGAATTGCCTGGTATCCATTTTAAAATTTTCTATTAAAAATGACTTTTTAACCCAAACTTTAGCCCCACCTAAAAACCATTTAAAATTTTTCAAAAATCAAAAATTGAATGCTAGTTCTCAAACCCCCATACAATATACTACATTTCATCAATATACTTCTTTCACCAAATATTTGGACCTTCTGAGATACAG
>JAAUXT010057386.1_pt1 | contig 21106 bp, 24 predicted proteins | sample 7278171 | NCBI WGS metagenome assembly JAAUXT01 (sample SAMN14350112, study PRJNA611818) | marine sediment metagenome | isolation source: surface marine sediment (1.8m) | place: French Polynesia: Moorea | collected 2018-08 | reverse complement strand
GGAAGTGTGTTTGTTTTCCGCACACAGTCTGTCGAACAGCACAGCAGCAAGTCTTTTCACAGCAGACGGCGGCGCAACTTGTCCAGGTGCAGGTACGGTGAAATATTGCGTCTCCGATAATTCTTCTCACACCCGTTTTTCGTGCGCTCCTTCACCTGTACACAACAAAAGAATCTGTCATCATTCCAGGCAAGTTGGCAACACTGAACAGAAACTGGAAGGCGTGTGGTGCCTGCCGTGGATTTTGCCTTTGCCCGTAATTTCTGACAAAGGGCATGCCACATAAAGTATGTGTGCGAGTTTCTTGCTGAACAGCATTCACAAGCACCACTGACCTCGACCCTGGAGCCGACCCACTCCGTGAGGAACTGGCTGCACGTCACGTGGCCCAGACTGTAATCAAACTTCTTGCCCGCCAAGTTGTAGTTGATGTACGTGTCGCCTGTCGATTTCTTCGAGTGACCTGTGGTCAGTACAATTTAGAGGATGCGTCACACTGCTTCACAAGTGGTTCGCCTCAAAGTGTGTGACGCATCTTGACTTCGTATCAACCTCAAATATTTGAAGCCGCGAGGTTTTGCACTTACCAGCAAAGTTCCCGTCCGGTCCAGTCTGGTGCAGCGCCAGAACCGTCTTGGTTGTGTCAATCAGCACCATCCTCTTCACAATCGCCGTCACAACCAGCCAGTTGTCGTACCCGACTCGGCCAACCACGAAGTCGGGGATGGTCTCCCATGGATACCCATGCGTGGTCGTGGCAAAGTAATCTTCGGCATTTGTCCCGAACAGTTGACCTCGTTTTGAAGCGTCTTTGAGGGCCCCGAAACTATCCAGATTCTGACCGGGCGACAGCTTGAAGTTGGTTCTGCGACCCACGATGAGCACTTCCTTCATTTTGGCCACATGCGGTTCCAAAACTTGCAAAGTCTTTATCAATCCATCGTCAAACAGGATGTCCCCGTTGGCATAGCAGTAGTAAGTTGTCTTGTGCTTCTCTCTTGCATTCATAAACATGTGACGTAGAATTGGTATTTTGGCTTTGCTAAGTTTTGGCACCTCAACAACATCCCAGCCATGCTCCTTAGCATATTCGACTAGACTGGTTTCTCCTGATAAATGGTACAATATGGGTTGTACCCAAGGCTTTAATCGCTCCCAATTACGAATGGTGTTTTTGTAAACGTATTCCTTTGTTTTGCTGTTTTTGAATGTTGTGAAAAGAGTCAAAATGGGTGGTTCTGTTTCTCCCAGGTCTTCTTTGGCTGATGGTTCGACGCTGGGTGTTGTAACGACGACAGTAGATTGTGTTGACGTCCAGTTTTTGGAGACTGAAATTGTAGTGCTCCTCGATCCATTACTGAAAACAACAATGTCCTCTTCAAATGGGCGCTCACACAAGCGGCAGCTGAGTGACAATCTTCGTCTTGGGAAACTTGCAAAGTTGTTTTTGTCAAGTGGACATTTTTTAGTCAAACTTGGTCAATAAACACCAGTAAACTTGCCTGAGTGTTGCGTTGGAATGTTTCAGATTGATGTTTGTTGCTTCAGTGGTCGTCTTCACCGTTGAGTTTACTGAGTGGAATGTTTCCAACTCTAAAGCTCTGCAAAAAAAACAACAGGCAGGCTTGAAAACATGTCCACAGCACAATGATCAATCGATGAGTGCATTTTCCAGTGTTTCTGAATGAGCACACAAATAACGACCCCTCAATTCACCTGATGGTCGAAGTGGACTCTTTGTTGCTGCTGTTGTTGAAGATGTAGTACTTGTTTCTGATGTTGGTCAACACGTAGACAGGGTTGATGTTGATGTTCTGGTTGGAGACGATGATGAGGAACAACCCGTAGACGGACAGCGCCACCATGGCGGCCGCCACCTTCCTGTTGATGATGGGTCCCGCGCCGCCCGCGCCGAGACCTGCAAACATCATGAAGCGTTCGTCTTCTTGCCTCTTGAAGACTTGGGTCGACAGTTCGAAAGATAACATCGCACTCGCGTAAAACCGCACCGACACGATGAAACAACTGCTGAGCTCAGTGTTCGTTCCGTAAAAGTAAACAACATCTGAGACAGCTTCAATCGAACAAATGCGCCTGTAATAATACTCCGTTATGTTCAGCAAATAATGTCAATTTCCGTTCGGTGAATCAAAGGTTTGTAACACTGGCAAAGGCCGCAAATAATAATACGCGACGCCGCCGACAGGAGGCGACACGTCCAAAGGGAAAGAACACTTGCACCGGAGTGGAAAGTGATGAAGAAAATTCGCATCTCCCAATGACTTTTGCAGAGAGGGTGGGGACGAAAAGTTCTCTGAAGAGCACGTTTGTGTGTTCTGTCCCGACAACAGCAGACACAAAAAGCATAAATACAGTTTTGCAGAACAGGACAGCGAGTGTTGAACAACAGGAAAATGACACCAAAGATTGAACTTTGTGAGATACAGAAGTGCTGACACGTTTCGGCTCCCTCTGTTTTGGAAGGAAATAACGTTAAAATGTTGAAGTGTTTGCTGTTTACTGAAAGAGAAGCTTTTCAAAACCAATCCCTTGTCACTCACATCACAAAATGGATGTTCAGTGAAGAAATTATGCAGACAACACGTGCAGAGTCCGTCTTGACGTGATATGTGAGGAAAACTAATTCCTTCACTTTTGGAGTGAGAATCAATTCAAACCAACCCAAATGACCAAATTCATGTCTGCACTCTTTCCATGTGATTGGCAAAGAACTGGTTTTGAGAAAAGGACCCACTGCTACGCTCTGTTCACTGATACGGTGCGCGTGTGGATGACACCACAAGCTGTACATTGTTAAAACATGGAGTAATGATTCGGTGAGCCCAAGAGACGAAGTAAGTCCAAATGAATTCAAAGTGACCAAGAATTCCCGTAGAATTAGACCACCGATACAATACTTACAAACATTACTTGGTTCGCTAAAAACAGAACATGCACAAATAAGTCAACAAACTTTGAGAATTTGCAGCAGCCTTTTCAGAGAAATAACAACAACTCAAATGTACGAAATACGGTCTTCTCGAATCAACTGGTTCGACATATTGTCACGAGCATGCAAATTACAACCGCCCTGCAGATCACGTTTCATCAAACATCATTCGAAAGCAAGTGACTAAAGAAACCGAATGTCAATGAAAGAAGTCAGCAAGTCTTACCCATTCTTTGCAGGTGAAGGGAGCCAACAGTACGATTATGTTCTGCTGTATCCCAACAGTTTCGCGTGTGCTTCTGGATTTGTCATATTGTGCAGGGGATAATAATACTGAGATCAGGGAAGACCAGTTGCCAGCAGTACATGTGGAGAGGGCATCACACGCGGTTACGGATTCATCTTTCTGCAAAAAAAATAAATAAATGTCATTCCAGTCAAAATCTCACCCAAAGTGCGGTTGTGCTTGTCCGCTTCTTTTTCATGTCACCCCTTCAGATTCTCTGCCTCAAGAGTTTTCAAACCTCCAGTGAAAATTACTTGGTGTGGACTGAGTTGGACTCTGGCTCAGCAATCAATTCGCCACTTGGTACGTAAGAGTCTTAGCGGAGTGGTTGGACCTGTATGCCCAGCGCATAATAACTGTTGGAAATTCTGTCGAATTCAGTGTTCTGCTGGTTGGACACACCAGTTCGCTGAGTGAGTGAAAATTTTGATACGTGTCTCGCGAAGGATTGTGTCACGAGACAAGTCGGTTTTGCTTCCAATAAGTGACAGGTGGTCTTGGTCACACTGGTCAGTCAGCCAAGATTTTCGCGTCAAATATTTTGCTCGAGAAAACTTCCTTTGGCCAATATCCCGTCCCTGGCAGAAACTGCACACTTCCAAAAGGCACCAGTCATACTTACACAGAAATCCGTGACATGTAGTCACTCCGAAACACGAAAATTATCTTTCTTGTTACTTGTCAAGCAGTTCGTATACCGGAAGCTCATTACGTCTGGAAAATGGCGAAACATCACAACGACTGTAGATGGCGCCACTTTTCCGTTGACTCAGAAAATGGTTTTATTTGCGATTTGGCAGGTTCGCCTTTCTCCTTTCCAGTTTTCGACGGTCTCGCATTTTGTTTGTTCGCATCCACAACACAAAATTGAGGATCACTGCAGGTAGGCGCGAACCATTGCCCTGCGGCGACGAGACATGATCACGGCCCGACAACACCAAACCAGCCGTCACAATGTGGGGTGACATGAACTGAGAACCACGAAACTCACCTTAGAACGAGTGCGCCAGCTGGTGCACCAGGTTGTTCAGAATCCCATGGGGGGTGGGCCCCAAATTGAAGTAAGTGATGACTGCAGCAATGACCTGGGGATCTGTCCAAGGCCTCCCTTGAACTTGTGCTTCTTGACAAATCTTACGTATAATATTCTGCCTTAAGAAAGATAACAGCTCAATTTCCTGGTTGGTGATCACACAACTTGTAGCATCTGCCATTTTGGTTGTGAAAGAGCGGGAAAAACCAGGTCATGTGATCACATGATACCCCCATGGGGGGAGGAATGCAGGCTAAAGCCAGCAAAATATAGTGATATTGTGCTACTTCCTGTCTATTTTCTATGTAATTAATTGTAAAAATATTCAGAATATTGAAAACTGTCTATAGAGGCCAGTGCCCCCTGGTAGGGGAGGAGTATGGTGTGACACACCAGCTGTAAAAAGTACAGTAGTTAGAACCATGCTCACCAGATGGCAAGATATGGAATGAGGTCAATAAATACAGAGGTTCCTGCCCTCGGGGACAGTCTCTCCTGAGATACCAACCTGTGTGTTTGTGATATCACTACACAACGCCAACGCTTGCACCACCGCCAAAGAGCAACAAACAACAGAATTTCCAATCATTCAATGTATTTTCGCCCCGCTGAAGCAATGCTGAAACGTGTGCAACCAAATAATTGTTTGGCACACGACATGTACGAGGCGTTTCACTTCGAAAACCTCCGCACAAAATTCAATCCTCTTCATTTGGCAACTCTTCCCCGCACTGAAACCTTGCAAAATCTGTGGCTTTCACAAGATTCTGTTTCATAAACTCACCAGCAGTTATGTCGGAGTCCATGACAAATTCTTGGTGGATAAACTCAGTCAGTTTCTTTTCCTGTTCTTTCTTTTTGTCCTTCTTTTTCTGCTTTTGGGTCTTTTGGTCTTTCTTCTCGTCTCCATCCTCCGTTTTGTCGGCGTCCTCCTGCTCCTCCTCTTTTGGTTCCTCTGATCCTATGCTGAGTGGATTCATTCCAACAACGTGCTGTGCCAACTGCTGTCCAACTTCAAACGTGCTCAAAGGTTCTTCAACAGTCTCGCTTTCTTCGGGTGAAGTTGGTTGTGGTTCACTTTCAGCCGACTTTTCCGACTCAGGCGATTCCTGCTCCTCCGGTGGAGGTTCGGGAAGTTCGTCAAACGAAACCAAAGCACCATAGCTGCCCATGAAGCACACGCCATCCTTTCCGCCCATAGGTTCTGCAATGATGGAAAAGGCCAGATTCAGATCTGCTCGCCACCTCAAAGAACAATGGTGTTTGAATCGCGTCAGTAAAGAGGAGTGCGAGGACTTTCGAAAACAGAACTGTCACAATACTGGCAGTCACTCACTGGCAGCGTGCACGTAGTGCCCAATGTGACCTCCCTCATCTGATCGCATGCAGACTCCTCGCCGAATCGCGATGTTTTCTCCCAAGCTGCCGATTTCCAGGGCAACCCAGTCAGCCAAGGACTTCTGGTTGTGTTTGATCTCATTCATGTCGTCCTTGCTGAGCAGCAGCTGTCAAAAGAATACGTCGGTCGACGGTGATGACCACACAACCGGGTTTTAATCAAGCAAGAAATAAACGAGACAAGTTTGACATCTGCCACTTTGTCAGTGTACCTTTCTGTGATTTTGTTGTTGGGAATCACGCAGAGTGGCGGCTGAAATGGTGTACACCAAATTTCTGAACTTCTCGTTCCGGGCCACGAAGTCTGTTTCGCAGTTCACCTGACAAATGGAAAACATCCAGTTGTGTGTGTGTGTGTGTGTGTGTGTGTGTGTGTGTGTGTGTGTGTGTGTGTGTGTGCGAGCGCGGCAACGCGGGTGTGCATTTTCCAAGTGAAGGTGCTGAGACTATCCCTTTGCATTTCAACAATCTCACCTCAACCATGCTGACCAAACGTTCCCGAACCATGATCGCGATGACCCCTTGGGACATGGGTCGGTCCTGCAGCTTGTACGCCTTCGCCCATCCTTCCTTCTGAGCTTGATCACGCAACCACTTTTCAGCCTGCAGTGGATTTCAGAGTTCAAAACATTTGTCTGAATCGTTTCCAGACATGGCAAACAAGCAAGGAAACCCATACACTTATGAAAATCATTTTTTTCTTTCATTTGGAGCAAGCTTTACCCGGCGCCGGGAAGAGGGTGTGAACTGGGGCATTTTTCTCAATGGCCCACTTGGAATTGAGTCCCACAAACTTCTGTGATCTGTGAAACTTGCGTTTCATTCACATCCTACCTGTTTGAAGTTGCCTTGGAATTGTTCCAATGCTGATCTGCACTTGATGAGCGGGTAGCCCGTTTTCTTGCGCAGCTTGCCGAGCGTGGCTTTGTCGAAACCGGAACATCTTACGCTGCTCGTGTGGTAGAGTCGACCAAGGGTCAACCAGCGAGGACCTGAAATCACGGCACAGCACTTGAGAGAACTGGGATGAAGTGTTGCAGTGTTCACCACATCTCTTTTTGTCTTTTTGCCCGCATTGAGACCGCCACCCTGCAATCAATTCACTCGTTGACAACAGCGGACAAACGCCAGAGTTGTTTGACAGCTGCAGGAAACCGTTTCATCACATCACATTGAGGAAACTGCCGCTCCACTGAAAGCGCAGTCTACAACATTCTTGCAAACAGGCACAATGAAATAGATCTATAGCTCACTGAACCATTGAGGTCAACCACAACTTGATATTTTCCACAAACTCACAGTTTTTCAACATTTTGTCCGCAACTTCACCGGCAATCCTTGAGTTAGTAACCAGCACGCCATTCACGACCAACAGCTGTGTAGATAGGAAATTCATGACAATGTTCACACTTTGACATGCTTTTCGATGATATTTAGCACACAAAATTTGTCATTGAAACATAAAGTCGTTAAAATCGGATAAATTCGTGTGTTGTTCACAAAGTTAGCTTCCAGAGTGTCCTTCTTGAGCCAACTGTGAGCCTGGATACCGTGCCATTTTGACACTTGTCACACATGTGTTTGAGCGATAATATGGATGTGCAAGAAAAGTTGGTGGAATTCTAAATTTTGGTGCTTCACGATTATTTACACGAAGGACATGGCGGAAAATAATCTAGACGGAACTGTAGCATCCAGCACAACAGAGGCAAATGTGTCTGACAAAAGATGTCAGCCAATAGAAGGCCGATGTCAATTTTTCATGGAGAGGAAACGACGATTCTGCCGAACTGTGCCTCCCAAAGACAGAAAATACTGTGTGGAACATTCTCATGCTCTTGGAGAAATGTGAGTGATGCTGTGTGGACAACATGAGCCTGAAGTCCGTGCACTGAGCGCATTTGTCTGTCATGTCCAGTGGGCTTTTCCATGAATGTACGAGGGTGTTCTCCGTTCTGCCAGGCCGGTTCATGTTGTATCACCTTTGCGAGCGACGCGTGCGGCGACGAGTTGACCCAATTGGGTCAGTGCAATGGGTTCAGAGACGGCACAAACCAAAACAAAAACACAGACACTGTCAAAATTTTTCTGTCAATCTAATCCCTCAAAATAATCTCTGTGATGGTACAGGCAACGTGCCATTCTTTTTGGCCAAGTTTGATGGATGCACTTGGAGTAGTCCTGGGAAGGGATGTTCGCAACTTCACGTGCAACTGCTTGCTCCAACTGGTCCAGATTTGGGAAATGATGACTGCGCAATCCCTCTTTCAGTTTTGGAAATAGCCAAAAGTCACTGGGCACGAGATCTGGTGACAGTGGTGGGTGTGGCATTGTTCTCAGGCCAGTCATCAGCAACTGAAGGCGTGTGTCTCTGCAGGTATGCACGGACGCATTATCCATGTGAATGATGGGCCTCCTGTTTCTTGGTCTTCTGGTGAGAATTGCCTGCTTCAGTCTCCCCCAAAATCTGCACAAAAAGTCGACCATTCACAGTGCGATGTCGGACAAACTCATAATACACCATCCCCTTGTGGTCGAAGAAGGAAATCAGCATACATTTCCCAGTGTTCCTGCCATGCCTGGGTTTGACCGGACGGTCATCATCTGGCCCCAACCACTCTGAACTTTGCCTCCTGGTCTCTGGGTCATATTGATGTACCCAAGTTTCATCTGTGGTGATGACACTGTCCAGGAATGAAGGGCGTGCACCTATGATCCGCAGCATGGTTTGGGAGAAGTCCAGTCTGAGTCTGAGGTGGCGTGGGGTGAGCACTGCTGGAACAAAGCGCGCACACTTCAGAGTCAACTGCAAGTCCTTCCGGATGATTTTGTGCACAGTGGATGGAGGGATGTTGGATTGTGCAGAGATGGCAGCAAGGGTAGATCTCTTGTCTGCAGCCAAAATGTTCTTCACTGTTTGCACATTGGCTGGACTTCTTCCAGTTTGTCGCCTTGGTCTTCTGTACAAATCGACCAGCTGTGTTCTTCCATCTGTGAATGACTTGAACCAGAAATTAATCCGGCTTCTACTGAGTGATTCCTGTCCAAAAACTTTGTAGATGCCACGCCTGGTATCCGCAAGAGACAACCCAATCATCACACAAAAGTAAATATTGATTCTTTGCACCAACTTCAAGGAAATTTCTTTCGTTCTCTTCATTGTCACCTCTGTGTGAAGTCGACACCAAAAAGACTTCATTTCCAGTGAGCAGAAGACAGGTGAATTTGGACAGAGTAACGACCAGCACGCGCCTTTAGGTCGCAAGAGATCTGGGACACATTGATTTGTCGCGCACAACCTGATACAGCATGATGACCGGCCTGGCAGAACGGAGAACACTCTCGTACCCTCGCACACTATCCCAGCTGGGGCACACAGGCCACAGATCTTCTGGGCAACGCAAAGTAGAATGCTGCAAAGCATCCGGGGCACGATATCTAGGCAGAGAATCCCCCGCCCCCTTCCTGGAAGAAAACCGATGACCCCACCGTTTTGAAAGTTTGATCGACGATGCTTATCGCACCTCTGCAAGTCAGGCGCTCGTGGTGACTCCCTTTTCCCTGGGAGAAATTGTGACAGGTCCACATCCCAGAACGTACAATTAGAGTTTGTCTGCGCCATTGCAATTCAACCCTGCTTTTGGAACATGTGACTTTGGGAGTTTTGGTGTCCTTGGTGGAGTGTCAAAGTGACTTGCGGTACAGTCAACTTGACGTGTCCCCGTCTGCGCAAGACTTGAACAGTTTTCCTCTGACTCCGTTCCCCGTGAATCACAGCTGGAATGCGGCACCATGCGAAGTCCTGTGTGTGTTGGTGTTTTGTAGAACTACGAAGAAACGCATTCCTTGCCCCCTGGACCCCAAGCATACTTGCTACGAAGACCAGTTGAAGAAACACCTGAAGAAGTGCAATGCCAGGGAGAGCGCGCAACCAGCTTTCTACAAGAAAAACATCAATCTGGGCTCTTGCGCAGAAGAGGACAAAAGCTTGAAGGTATGTGTGTCTTGCACACTCACAGTGAGTCCCTTGCAACCCTTCACAAAGCAGAAATCTTTCGCGCCGCATCCTCGAGGCTGCATATGTTTGCCTCACTGAGAATGGAATCAACACTGCGTGGCAGGTGGCGGTGGGCTCAGTGCCAGCGGAGGAAGTTCTGCAGATGGTGGATCGTGTGAAAGTTCTGTACTCGACGCACGTACCTGAGGTTCGAGAGGAGGTGACGCATCACGACGCACTGCGAGAAGAACTCGACAACCCCATGAACGGAGACATGGCGAAGAAACATCTCAATCAGCAGGTGAAAATTCTGAAATGTTTCTTGTTCATATCGTTTTGTGAAAAAGCTTGACATTTATTTTGAGGAAAAGCAAAACCGTTCAGAGATTAAGATCGCGTGTTTCCTTCAAATGAGACTTATTTTCTTGCAGTCTTCACTTGTTGCCCACATGGAGAAGTTGGGCCTCTTACGCGATGGGCTGTGCTACATAGAATTTGGGGCTGGAAAGGGCGGACTGTCTCACTGGGTGCAGAAAGCAACCCCACTGTGTCACAAAAACAAATACCTGCTCGTAGAGAAAGGGTGCATACGGTAAGGGTCCTGTTTCCAAACTGTGAAACGTACGGTGCGGAATTTGAACTGTCAAGAAAGCCTTGATTTTATGCAGTAGCATTTGTGGCTGCCAAATGAAGTTGGTGTTTGAGCACCAAAAAGTTTGGATTTGGTTGTTTCTCCACCACAGATACAAAATGGATTCCTTCCACAAAGCTGAGAATCAGGGACCCAACTTTGAACGCTTGCGGATCGACATTCAAAATTTGTGTTTGCACAAGGTACTGCAAAAAAGCCATGTTCGTTGCTTTGGATGAAACCCCGTTTGCTTCCAGACAAATTTCTGTCAAAAAGACGCCTCTCACTTTGAACTTTTTGAAGGTGGATACTTTGCGCGACAACAAGGAGCTGCCGATTGTTGGAATGGGCAAGCACTTGTGTGGTGGCGCCACCGATCTCATGCTCAGATGCCTGATGCAACAGGCACGGAACAAAGCAGGTAAGTTCCCGTGAAGCTGGTCAATATTTCCTGTGACAAGAGTCTGGCGCAACGCCAGAGCCTGAGCCGTAAATCAACGGTCGGAGAACACCGTGCATGACTGCCGCCATTTCCAACCACGTTTGCGCTCACTGCCCTTTTCTCTTTTCAGAAACGACCATTGGACAGGTTGAGGCTCTTGTCCTGGCTCTGTGCTGTCATCACAGATGTGACTGGCAGACGTACACTGGCAAAGACTTCTTCACGGAGTTGGGGTTGGGTGCGAGGGAATTCTACCTCATCGCCAGCATGACGTCCTGGGCAACCTGCGCCACACGGACTCTGTTGAACAAACTGGCCGAGAAGGGAAAAGAAGAAACGGACCAAAGTGAAGGGAAGACGGTGAAACGCTCTGCTGACGAAAGTGACACGAGTGAGACTAAAAAGTGCAAAATTGAACAGGTGCCATCGAATGTCCACGAAACTGAAACCGACGATACTCACGATGCAAGTTCGCTGTTGGTGTCCAGGGAGTCCACTGAAGAAACTTCCAGCATTGATGCTGGACCTGCAGTTGTTGAGGACGGACATATGCCGATTTCGGACCACGCGCCTGTGGACGTGCCTCCACCAGAGGAATATTTTCACCCCAGATACGGCACGTTGACTCCAGAAGACAGGGAAGAGGTCGGATATCAGTGCAAGAAACTGATTGACATGGGAAGACTGCACTACGTGGAGAAACACGGATTCAGTTCGCGTTTGGTCAAATACACGACCAATGACTTCTCGTTGGAGAACGTTGCTTTGCTGGCGACGTCGAGTTCGTGAAGGCCCCTTGCTTCCTGTCACAATCATTTTCACGAAGTGGTTGTTCGTATCTGGTTTGTCTTGTGTCGCTTCGATTGAGTCCAATATTTTCAGTGTCTTGCGTACGACCAACGTCTTCAGGTGGTGCATTTCTGCTGTCTGTTTACCTGTGTGGTGTGCCGCTGGTGTATCACGCGTGTTCGTTTCTGCTGCGTTTGTTGGTTTGCTGGCTTCAATGCAATTGAAAGAAGAAAGTCTTTTGCATTACAAATATTTTATTGTAATAAACAAGTTGTTACAGTCTTAGCGTTGTTCTAGACTTGGTGGTGGTGGTTTTGTCTATCGTTGAGAAACAACCCGAGAGAGGACACACTGAACTTGTGACACAATCGAAGAACACCTCTGCTCCGTGGAACACCCAAACAGGCGGAAACTTTTTTTTCCCCACAATTCTTTGATTTTGTGAGAAGTTCAGCAGAATGTGAACTGAAGTTGACACGGATAACTTTGAACTGCTATGCTAAACTGGGGTTTCTGGGAATATTTCAGATGGGAAGGGGAACAAGTTGTCATTATTTCTGGGGGAAACTGTCTCAAAATCATGATTTCAGAGGTCGTGACCACCTCGCGCATCTCCAAAACAATGCACGCACTTTTGGCAGCTATGTTGGAGATATCATGCTCTGTGCTCCTTTTGTACCACGTGGCAGAAATCACAAAGTCGACTGGTTAGTGGCTACTTGCTAACATCACGCATGCATGAAGAATCGAACTTTACCGATAGCGAGATTGGTTTTCTGACTAGCAGAGAAGAAATTCCAACAAAGCGAATGACTTTCTGTTTCTTTCAGCGAATTTCACAAGACCAACAATTTCAAGAGGAGTCCGGAAAAAAACCCCCACTTTTTTCAGTGGTGAAAAGTTCTGCAAGTTGCACACACTCTTCGAAGGTTTTCAGCACATGCAATGTTACGCGCCTCAAGCTCTAACTACATTCCAGCTTGTATCAACCAAAAATATAAATATTTCTTGAGAAAAAATATGCACAGAAAGCATTCTCTCAAAATGTTTGAAAAAATATGTTACAGCCTTCAAAGAAACAAGTCGATGAAATTAAAACCATAAATTAATGGCTAGACATTGCACGTTGCAGTAACATCTGGGTAAATTCTGTTGTCTCTCCCGTTGCTCTGAATTGCCTTGTTTGCGGTCTCAAATGCAATGCAAGTAGATTTCGATCTACCTGAACTTTCACAATCAGGATTTCTTTTCAAAAGGAGCACCAAACAAATTTTTGTTCAGTTTCAAATTAGTTTGCCTCATTTTCCCTTCGCGGTCGCTGTGCGGTTGTTTGTCCCAACACAAATGTTTTTGAATGAAACGAGACTTACAATGTACAATGTTTTCTATTCAGCGTGAACAAATGCAGCTCACTTCGCACGCAATGCAGCTGTGTCATGCTTGGTTTCTGTTGCGAAAGTTTGCGCTGCAGGTACGAAGTGACGTGAGATGTATCTACAGATGAAATGCTCAGTTTTCACTGACGCAACAACAGTACACAACAAAGCCAAACGGTGCACAACTTTTATAGGGTCAACAGAAAAGACATCTGTTCACCCAGACATGAGCAACAATTTAGTCACTGGACACAACAGTCTTGCACTGCCAGCTTTGTGTTGGGGGCATCAAAGCAAGACCGCCAACAGCGCCACTGCAAGTTTCGTTACAACTGGCGTCGCGTTCTTAGTGCATTTTGCTCTCTCCCCAAACAAACACCGCTTGTCAACGCACAAAAAAGCGAAGTGGTTTGCAAATGAAACCACTTTCAACGAGATTCTCTGTTGATGTTGATGATGTTTAGAACGAAGCACGAACTTGAATGAAGTCGCAGTCACATACAACAAACGCGAACGATGAAAATAAGCAGCGACACAGTTCAGCAGTGACCAACACACATGTGACGTGTGAAACAATTACTTTGTCCTTACGAATGCAAAAATATGTTCCATTTCTTCGCAAATACTAAGTCATTCAAATGAACGTTCAGCGAGTCGCTCGCATGTCAACATCATTCAACAACATGCAGAACAAAACGGCAAATTACAATACATTGCTTTTCGCCATGAACGTACATGTATCTTCCACACTGCATGCGCAGTGAGTGCACGAAGTCGTTTTGACCGCCCAAAAATTCCTGAGCCTCACATCCTCACTGACCACAGACACGTGGTCGGACAAATCTCCTTCAGTTGATTCCATTCCCGTTGAGCTGTAGATCCATTCAATCTGTCCAATGCAGTCCGGAACTTTGGGACACCATCCGGACGTAGGGAGCACATCACTCTCCAAAGAAACACTTCTTTCAATATCTTCTGCAGTATAATCCTCAACATCCACGGAAACACAGAACAACAAACAAGTGTGGTTTACCAACGAAACAAGAACGAGTCATTTGATTCCTTTGATTTCTTTGATGGTTAGAGATACACAAGTCTTGCAAGCACCATTGTATACTCAGCCCGATAGTCTCTGTTGCATACACAAAAGGAAAATATACATGTTGTGTTCGTCCAATAGTTCATCACCATGCTCCAATTGCACCAACCAGAACCCTTGAGATAAAGTCACGTGTCGGGTCCTGTGATCACGACGAGGATTTCTGCTGCTTTGAGCCAATCATGACCTTGGTCACAAAATTCACGATGGCGGATGCTGGTTGGTCAGGATCTAACTCGCAGAATATATGACACTGGTTGTCACTGCTTGAGCCTTGTTTTCGTGCTACAAATCCAAAGATCCTGAAAAACAAGAAAAATCACAAATGAACTGAAAGGAAACACGCGCTGTGTCACGTGTGTAGTTTGTGAATGTGTTCCAAGTTTCACCTGCGGTGCGCGCAAGTGTGTATGTACGCGTGGCGCGCAAACGGTTGTGCGCGCGCGTGTGAGCGAACGGTCGAGATGAGTTTGTGCACGTACTTGGCAGTGATGGGGGGTCCGCTCTCGGGTTTACTGGTCCAACGCCGCTCCTGCGGGTCCACGCCGCAATACGTCACGGTGTTCACGGGGTAGTGGCGCCGGAAAAACAACCTGCAATCACAACGCGTCATCGGTTTGTGTTGCGCGAGTCCTCCTATCGGAACGTTAATGAAATAAACACCCCATTGACAAATGAAACTGAGAAAGAAACGGACAGGAAGATTGCTTGAGCAGACTCGAACGTTTGAACATCTTGCTTCTTTTCGTCCGTACTCCAACAGACACGTACTTTCTCTTGTTGTCTGTCAGGGTGATGCCTTGCGAGGAAACTTTGAAGTGCACGACGGTCGTCTTCAGGTTGGACTGGTCGTTGATCGTCAGGTTCACCGCACGGCCGATCGCTTGAGAACCTGCGCACACAAGAGGTAGTCAGACTCAGGACAGGCACTACAACAACGCACTTCATGTTACAACAACACGACATGATAACTAAAAGGATATCTTTGGATAGGTCCAGTTGTTGCGGCTGGCTGCGAAAGGAATCAGAGCAATTGGACTCCTCCGTACGGGTTTCGTTCGGCAATGACGCCACGCACATGACACTTCGTCTCCGTAACGTTGAACCGAAGGCGACGCGCGGCTACGCGTGCTTTTGTCTCAGTGACGGGCGCACCTGTGAGGGACTCCATGTCGACGGTGTTGAGGTACAGCACGTTGCAGGCGGCGCCCTGCGACAGCAGCGCAGACGCGCTGCTCGGCAGCGCCTTGTGGTCTGCGTCCACCGTGTCCATGCCCATCATTTCTACAAAAGACACGAATGATGTGGAACTGACGCAAGGATTCCCAGGAGAGGTGGGTACTTTTTAACCGTTTTGATCTTCAACAGAAAAGCAGATTTCTTTGTCACCTGGTTCAGGAAGCAGGAGTTTGCACGGCAGCGCCAGTGGAGTGATCGAGTGTTGGTAAACCAAAGCCGCGAGACTGCCTGCAATCACGGGGAAAACAACGTTGAACCCTTGTCTGGAACATGTTTATACCTTGAAGATGGGTGGGTCAAATCACACACTTCAAATCAACAAAGGATACGAACCAAAGACGGGCTCGTTGGAACAGCCTTTCAGCTTGACTCCCTTGGGCGTCGTTTCGATGAGGAAGTGCCGCACAAGCTCTGTCTGCGGGTCTCCAGCTTTCGTCTGCACGTTCGGAGGCACCTGGGCCACCTAGGAGAAAAGCACAAAACATGGTTAGTACTTGCAAAATATTTGCGCGAGTTACACTGGACGATAAATGTGCAAGTATCTCTGGAACTTTGGGCATTGCGGGGTCTGAACGCGTTCACCAGGATTTGAACGTCACAACTGCGCCTGACTTTCCGAGATCTGGCTCTATCGCGGCGGTTCTGTGAAGCGCCGCAACTGACCTTGAGTGCGAGTCCAAAGGCACCAGGGAAGGAGTTGCTGTCCCGAACGACGAACGTTCCCGGCGGCTTGTCCTTCAGCATGTTGATCGCTGAAAACGAGAAGCAAAGTTCTGATGCAGCGAACCCGGCTTGGGAACGGACAGCGAAAAGACATGTCCAGTTGAAGTTGGCTGAACGTACCTTCCTCCCTGGAGATGTGAGGTTTGTACCAGTACTTGCTCATGTCACGCACAAACCTCGGGATGTGGCTGCCATCGCCCATTCCATCTGCAAAACACAGAAACAACACGATATTCAACATTGGTTCTTTCCGCTTGTCGGTCTTTCGAGATCTGCTTGTCCGAGACAGAATGCCCCCAGCGGCCACTTGATTATGCCGGCTCATCTTTCTTTCCTCGTCCACGGCCTGTGAGGTTCACTGTCCGACGGCGGCCTTGCCGCCGAGTTGACAATCTTTCCGATCCGGACTCGGGACAATTTCCCAGGACACCAGTGGGCCTCGCGTGAAAAATCGATGGAGGCAATTTTTTGCAGCGGGATGGAACCAACTCGAATCTCTTCATCAGAAGCTAATGCGCTTCATAGACGAAGCAAACACACAACATCTCCAGCTACATGTACCAAACGGAACGACTCCACAAAACCACTATTGATTGTGAGTCGCTGGTTTGTGCTCCCCGCAGAAATCTGACAAACAGCCCTGATTGGAAAGTGAACTGATAAGAAGCCACGGGAAATGCTGGAGAGGGGACACGTTGCCTCGAGCTTCAAATTCACCCCATTCCTCAGCTGCAGACAAGCATCGTGAGAAACTAGCAAAACAAAACACGACAAGAGCGCCTTCATTTTCTGATCAACTACGTCTCCAACCAAGACGAGGCGAAAACTGATTCTCATCAGATTGACCGTTACATTTTTCCTTTCCGCAGACACATGGACCAGGTCCAACGACCATTTTGAGCGTACTCCCCAGTCTGTTTGGACGCTGCCTCTATCAATCTTGCATTTGCGTCGAGCAGACCCGTCCCAATGGAGCAGCGGTGATAAACATCTCCCACCAACTTTTGACTCCTTTTGGAATTACTTCCCGGTAATCACCCGCAGACGAACCAATAAATCACCGTGCTGTGTCTCCGCCGAGACAAGAATGTTCTTTCGGACATGGTTTGCGTGTTCCTCCCAACAATGTCACAGCGAAGAACACGTAACTGTCCAGATTCGGAACTCTTATCCAATTTGAGAAACGAATGTTCTTTTTGCTTCTAAATTTGTTGAAAATTTCCCACGACTTTTGGGTTTACTGTTCACCCGCACATCTGTCTCTTTTGAGACAACTCGCTCAAACAGCAAAACGTTTCCACGCAGCCTTTTCCGCAAACTTCTCGTCAGGTGTCACAGCAAAGAGCAGAGAAACCAACTAAAATCCACAAACAGCTGGTAAATTCCAGTTCCTTCCACACAACACAACACACTTCTTCACGTCCAAATGCGCAGTTGTGAAAATCTGTCTCAGATGACACACAGACACCAACACAGTGAGTACCGGTATTGAAATGGTGAAAGAAAGGCGCGTACGTGCACTCGTGCTCGTGTGGTCTTCACTGTCGGGTAGAATCGTCCATCTGACTTCTTTACGGTACGAATCCGTTGTGAAATGCGCAGCGCAAAACCGAAAAGACCAAAATCAGCCCAGCGCTGGATTCTGCCCCTCGAAGCTGATCACTGCAGTTCCGCTCTGCAGCGCAACCACCAAAGAAGCTGTCCGGGCGAAGCCAGAATCAACAGAGATGCAGAAAACAAATTTCATTCGACGCCAATCAGACGAAAACAACAAAGGATACCAGAACCATGTCTGAGTTGGTCACAACACAAAACTGGGACCTGGTCTGCTTCAGAAAAGACCAGCGTTTCATAGACCTCGCCACAAAACAGCCTGGGCGAAAACTAAAAGTCGCGTTTGCCTCTTTCATGCAGTGGAACACCAGCACCCGATCGCCTTGAACTCGCCTTGATGTATCTGCGGCCCCTTATGCGACTCATTTTTGAGACTGATGAAGCTTTTGCACCTGTGACGCAAGCGAGACAACTCTTCTTCACACTTCCTATGAATCCTGCCTGCAAATAAACCTTGATGGACGAGAGACCACCCATCTCCGCCACAGCTGAGCGCAATGTGCTGTTACCTGACGCAATTAATAAAACAAAACAATACCCGCAATACAATCAGCTGTACAGCACACCAGAGATCGCGCGGTGAGAGCAACCGACAAATTGGTACAGCTCTTGACCTGTATGTATTGTTATTGTACTCTTTTCTCAACTGGTTGATGGCAATATTGTTTACCTTACGTCTCAGGTTCAAAGCAGAAATGCAACACATTTGCCGTTTTGTTTTGTTGAACCTGATTTTCAGTTTGAATACGGACGGGACGCGACGGTGCGGAAGGGTCGGTTGAAATCGCCAACATCCCCGTGCAACGCCCGAGAAATCAAGGCCTGCACGACCGACCATTTCAAGCCCTCGTACTTGGTGTGGTTTGATCCATTGCATGTGTGTATCATTTTGAGCACGCGTGCACAACTGATCGAAAAACTCACTTTTCGCGTTCTCTGGAGCCAAGAGCACGCGCGGCTGGAAGTATGTGTACGTGGACGAGTTGGCTTCAGCATACATGAACCTCGGAGATTGTCCATCCGCACTGTTCACGTGCATACCACCACTGAGGTCAATTGTTGGTTCCAAGTCCTCATCACCACAGAAACCAGTACTCGGGCTGTTGTCATGAAAACTCGCGAGCTCGTTCAGGATTTCATTCAAGTCGTCATGGTTACTGAAGAAGCTGTCTGGTGTGATGTCACTGTGACCGTGTGGGTTGTGTAAGTTTCCTGCTGCGCCATTGCCATGGTGACCGTTTTGGTGGCTGTGAACTCCGTTGGTCGTGACACGACTGGCTTCAGCTTTCTCTTGAGAGCGCATTTTTCTCTCGGCGCGTTTCTTCTTCTTGTCCCGCTTCCTCTCGGCTTTCGGTGTCGTCGCCGCCTCGTCTCCCTTGATCTGCGTGGCGTGAGCCTCACACTCTTTCGTCAGCGACTGGAGCCACTGTTCAAACTGCTCGTTCACATCCATAGCTTCCTGCGCGAAAACTGCGCCAAGGTCGTTGTCGTCCACTACGCCCAGTTTTCGTGAGCCGTCAGACATCGAAAGTTTCCTGTTGAGAGTCGCAATGGAAGTCACGCAACAGTCTGTGTTCCCCGATAAGCGTGGGCTCTGAAGAAAATCTCGTTCCGATCCACCACGTGCGACGATTGATCGCGAAGTGCAATTGCGCGACAAAAAATTCGTTTCACATCTGTATGCGCACGATTTATTCCATTTCCGACGCCAGCTAGGTTACGAAAACTGTGGTATATGCGAATCCCGTGGGTATTTACGAGTACACTTGACTGATCCAAATTCCCACTGTACTTATCCGATAGCTGGAAGCCTGCTTTCACTGCACTCTTGCATTCGTACTTTTCTCGTATTTTCATAACGTTGTTCGACACCGACGCGTAAATATTTAGGCTTTGACTCCAAAACAATGCTTCAAATGTCTATTGCACACAAATGCTGTTGATGAAATGAAGTGCAGATTGTTGCCCAGTTCTATCAACCAACGACTTCTGGCTCACACAAGAAACCAACCTTTTCGCAGACGCTTTTGGTGCTTTCGTGCAGACAAGAAATCCGTCAACTTTATTTGTGCAGCGTCAAGGTTTGAACCTGAACGGTTTCACCTTCTGCAGAACTTGAAACCTCGTGTCCAGCTTGTGGTTTCACTCGTCTTATCAGATGAACTCCCAACGAACTTCCACACTGACCAAACAAGTTTCATCCACGTGTGCCGACTTCCGCTGTCCAGAAAATTCAAAATCCAAGTGCAAACTCCCAAACCAGACTGCACTATCTTTTGGCTCATCAGAAAATGATTTCTCGCTCCCCCGATTTACAGAGCACTCAAATCTCGGCTCGTATCTGCTGTTTCCACCATTGTCAATGAACACCAACAATACGGCTTCGCCTGCGTAGGCCAGAACACAACTGATGTGCCTGCTCCGTGTACATCACCCATTAGTACGCGTCAAACAGCGTCCTGGGGTTCCCTGCAGGGAGCCGCGCGGCGCAGGGCGCAGGGGCGGCGGAAACAGGTCAGCTGGCCGCAGGGCCGATAAATTGTGTGGAGAATGTCGACGCGAACCAGAACCCCCGCTCTCGTTTCCAAACAGCGAGTGCGATATTCGCCAGGACCTTCCACTGGCGGATTTCGGGGAGGGAGGGGGGCTCTGAAAAACTTACTTTCTAAGCCCTCTGATACGTAATCATCCATTGAGAAGTCAGTGCAAACGTTTTCACCTTTCAAAAAATTCTTTCGGACACGGCCGCACCCTTGCATCCTCGACCAAATCAAGAAGTCGCCCCTGCAAACCCAGACCAAGACAAAGAGACATGCTGTTTTTCGAAATTGTGTTCGTGCTTCGCACGAATTGGATCCCTATTGTATTGTCATGCGACCTCACAGACATCACGTGCGCTGTCGAACACTTGATGGGAACTCGACCTGAAATGCGTGTGCTCACAATTTCTGGTTTTCATCTGGTTCCGTTTTGTTCTGTGCTCACGCAAAGAAATTTCTTCCCAAGATCGAAGCTTGATCCTCCACGACCAACTGGCTCGACATCTTCACTGGACAAGAGGCATCATCATTCCACAGATTGTTTTGTTCAACGATCTGGAGGTCACACAATCTGAGATCGTTGATCAAACTCACTGACCAAGTGTTTGGAAAGTGCCACTGACCACTTGGACACAACCAAAAGGTACTTCTCAAACGCCGTTCGTACGTCTGCAAGTGAGCGCGTCCTCAGTTGCCAGGTTGGCTGAAAACTGCTCAAAAATGCGCGATATACACAACATTTTTCGCTGCATGGAGGCTGCCTGACTCGTGCATCAGCGATCACCCCCGCTGCCTTTCTGGGTGCAGTCATAACAATTGAGAAAGAAGGCAGTCAATAACAATTGGGGTGAATACTGATCAGCAACAGATCATGGCAACTACGAGGCAAGAAATTAAAGTACCCGATTGGGTGGCGTTTCTGGTGGTTTGGGTGTGAATTCTTTCAAATCCTGAGGGAATAACAAAGAGTAAGACACAATCTTCCTTCC
>JAAUXT010090619.1_pt1 | contig 21110 bp, 23 predicted proteins | sample 7278171 | NCBI WGS metagenome assembly JAAUXT01 (sample SAMN14350112, study PRJNA611818) | marine sediment metagenome | isolation source: surface marine sediment (1.8m) | place: French Polynesia: Moorea | collected 2018-08 | reverse complement strand
TTGTGACACCATAGAGGAAGGTAGCCTAAACCACTGAGCTCCAACTCATACTCTACAATAAACTATACTACAACATCACTACTGGGGCTTCACTCATATATACAACACAGCAAAACACGAAGCCTTCGCAGTCAAGATTCAGCAGTGCTACTGCTGCCGCTTCTGTTGGAACACGATTCGCGACAAGCGCACATTCACAGAACCAATCGGAACACATTGTATTTCGGATGAAGTTTGGTCGTCTTCACAAGGGGCAGTGCAGACCGACGATTGTTTCCGGTTCTTCTTGATTTTGAGGTCAGTCCCGCGCGTGTGGGTAACAACTGATGGGTCTGGTGCAGAGATGCGCCAGCGTGCATGGGGAACAGGGGTACGGTGTGTCTCCTCTTGCCTTTTTGGAGAAAAATTCTGTTTTTCAATATTTCTTTCTCGAGACTGGCATGAGGTGAATCGGGTCAGACCCTCTCGATTGTGGATGCGCCACAAGCGTCGATGCTCGAGATACTTGAGAGTTGCATCCCAGGCGCACCACGCACCACGACCAAACAGATCACCTTCCATGTGTTCAGGTGCCGCAAATCACATGCAAAGAGACAAATTCGTCTTGTTTTCATTCTGCAGAGCGTCCAGTGCAATTTGGGGCGATTGTTTGCGCAACAGTAAAATCACAAATTTAAGGACAGACAGAAAAGTGATGCAAAACAAAACAAGACTTTTTGAGTGAAGAAAAATGTGTAAATCGACGAAGATGTCAGGAAAACAGGTGACATAGATCTAATTGTGACATAAATTTCGGTATTTTGCGCAAATTTTGTGGGCGTGGTCGTTTGTTTTCACACGTGCGCGCTCTGGTAAGCGTCCCAGAAAGCGACCCAGTTTCACGCCACACAAATGCCCTGGATTTTTTCTTGGCACTGGCAGGTTTGGCTGCTGACAGCTTCCGTGGCCGTTTTCGTCGCGTTCTGTGTTCGCGTGATTGTCGATCTAGGTTCCAGTGACGTTTCTACAGACAGTAACGGGTATCTCACACAGGTGAGCTGCGAAACCAGAATGGAAGGGACTTTAGCCGTTGGTACGAGATCTAGGTCAACAGAACGTGCACGTTGACTTGAGCGAGGTTGTGTGTGTTTGAATCGAGTTCAGTGGCGTGAGGTCCTCGACGTGAGCTGAGCCCAGCGGGATGAACAGTGTTTGGAGAGCCGTTTCCGCTGGAGCCAAACTGGTGTGTGTGTGTGTGTGTGTGTGTGTGTGTGTGTGTGTGTGTGGAGAGAGAGCGAGAGAGAGACAGAGAGAGACAGAGAGAAAGGTGTGTGTGCGTGTGTATTTGTGGAGAGAGGTGTCTGTGCGGGTGTGTGTGTTGCATGCTGCTTTATACTGCAACAGGAATGTCCTCTGTGTGTATGTGTGTGTGTGTGTGTGTGTGTGTGTGTGTGTGTGTTCTGTATCGTCGTTGAAGCCCCATGGAGTGTTGGAGTGTTTGACTTCCAAATAGACATGTTTTCTGCATGAAACAAACAAGCGTATTGAAAGCACGTAAAGTGTTTTCAAGCACCAACACAGTCCGTGTGCGTGACTGGAATCGCAGCATGAACAGGATGGGAATTCTCGAACCTGACGCGTGGTCGCGTGTCGAAGAGTGGGCAGTTTTAGCAAACGGCCCGCAACCCAAGAAACGCAAACGCAACTTTTGGACGTAAACCACTCTAACTCCCCCATTTTGGAAGAGTCCACAGTGTGAGGATATTTTCTGAAAAAAGAGCCTCAATTGAACAGCTTCCTTACACACCAAATTCCAAACAGAATGGCATGATATTAGGCAGAGATGATGATCAAAACATGCACTTCACATTGGTCAACTTTTGGGGACTTCAAGTATTTTTGCACATTGACAAAAAGGTGGTAAACTTTATGTATAACTTTTGCAAAACTTGCGTGATGGAGGCACGTAACAAAAGGTTGCGTTTACGTTTACGTGTACGTGTACGTGTTGGCTGCTAAAACTTGCCAGTAACGCGTGCGCAGACGCAGGTCCCACGGGCACAAAACGCGTGACCTTGGCTTTGCGTTAGGAACTGTGGGACGCATCACTGCAGTGTACATCTTGAAGATGGGGATGGGGTACTTGGCGGTCCAGGAATAGCGATAGAGGCGGCCCATTTACACAAAAGTTTGCCAAAACAACACGTTCAAAGGAAAGTTGAAGACTCCCCCCCCCCCCCGCAACCAGATCCTGGATCTGTAAATTGCGGTCCACTCCCCTCGGTCCTCACGCTTTCCCTCAGATACGAGTACTGCGGTGTCCTTCTGACACCTGTTCTCGTGGCACGTGCAGGTGCAGATGGAGCTGCGCGGGCGCGTCACGGTCTACTCGATCGTCGGCTGTCCGCACTGCATGAAGGCCAAGAACACACTCGCCGAGCACAGCCTACCCTACACAGGTGCGTTCCACACGTACACACACACACGCACACACACACACACACAGGTGCTTTCTCAACGCAGGTGTGTTTCCTCTTCACACACGGGTGTGCACCCTGCATAGGTGTGTACCCTCTCAGTGTGTACCTTACACAGATACGTGCCCTGTGAGTTTGTGCACACTGAACAAAGATACGACACCGAGAGAGACGCCCCCCCCCAACATAGTTATGTGCAATTGTCGTCATCATCATTCACGTAGGGTCTATTTCCGACTGTGACGTCACCGTTCTATTTTGCAGACGTCAGCGTGGATAAGTTCCCGGCGGCGCGGCAGGAGATGACGTCACGCACAGGCCGCGCCACCGTCCCGCAGATCTTCTTCAACGCGCACCACGTGGGCGGAAACGACGACCTCCAGAAACTGGTCACTTTCGCTTCCGCTCTTGTTACTGCTGGTTTCCCTTACTTCCGGTTTCTCTCATTTCCGGTTTACTACTACTATACCAGTTGTTTTGACTCGTGCAGCAAAGGCAACATTGAAAGTTCAATGAGCGCATTTGTTGGTGCGGCCTGTGCGTTCGTCCATTTCCGTGCGTGTGCCCCGCAAACCCAATCTGTCTAGTTCGGGCACACAAAGCATGTTTCCAGGGCAGCAAAAATCAAGCTTTGGGGGTGGGTGGGTTGAACGCACTCAAGGCTCGCGAGTCAGAACAAACGAACGCGCTCACCGGAAGTGAAGCTGATCTGTTTTGAGTCATGTCCGGTGTGCCGTAATGCGGAAACATTGTGATGAAATGACCCTGAGGTCATTTCGTGATGGGTGTACCACTGTCATGCAGAGACCTCAGGTCACGAGCCCCGTTCCACGCAGGAAGCGCCACTCCTTGGCGCGCAGTTGAAGGAACGTGAGTTGGTACGCCGTACAGTCCTGGACAAGCAGTAAATGAATTTGGCACAGACAGTATGGACAGAGCACCACATTGCTTCACGGCTGTACACCATGAAATCCCGTGTGGTGACCTTGGCGTGCATCATGCGCTGGCGCGTCCTATGTGGAATTGGGGTGACGCCTGTTTCTATGTCGCGCGGATCCAGTGGTGCCCCCTCACGGCGTGGGAGACGGAGTGGGTGGGTGACGGGAGCGTTGTGCTCTGCAGGTGGCGGATAAAGCCGAGTTCGAGAAGCTCGTCGAGATGGTGAGAACGACGGATGTTCCTTCTGACGCTCCGACCATTCCCGACCCGAGTACTGCCGAGGAAGGTATGCGTGCGTGTGTGCGTGTGTGTGTGTGTGTGTGTGTGTCTGTCTGTCTGTCTGTCTGTCTGTCTGTCTGTCTGTCTGTCTGTCTGTGTTGTGAGAGGAAAACATATCTGTGACGGTAAGGGTGAATGAGGAATGCATATGGTGTGTTTGTGCGCGTGCGTGTGTGTGTTGATCAAAGCATTTCGGGGTTTTTCGTTGACAAACCAAAATCAATCAAACAAAATCAGAGACTCGAGCTGTGTGAAACAGTGTCGAGCGCAAGTTTTGTTGTCTTCAACATTGAAAACCCTCACTTGAGAAACGCGAAGTCACAATGTGACTCCATGTTTTGTGTGACGTGTGACGTCATGTTCACGTGACGTGTTTGCGCACAGACGGCGGGACGTTCGAGTTGGTGTGCGAGCCGGACGAGTACGCGCGTCTCGTGAGAGACGTGAAGCGCTCCGGGATCGTGCGCGCGCACCGCCGCGGTCTGACGTCATACAAGGCGGCGTTCACAGGGCGCGACTTCGTCACGTGGTACACGGAGGCCACTGGGAAAGGTGCGTGTAAGCAGCGTGGGGTCTGTTCACAGCAGGAAAATACATACAGGACGTTGTGACTGAGAAACGCACGCCCGGTGGCACTCAGTTCCCCCCCCCCTCTGGTGCTCATCCCAGATAGGTATGATCAGGCGCAAAAGGGGCGTGGCGTGCCTTGTTTTCTGGGTGCTCACACACAAGTTTTGCCTCTGGTGTGTCAATGGCAGGTGCTGCAGCAAAGTGTTCGTCTTGAACCTGCGGCACAGTGTTCGTCACACACGGGCCCTCAACACACAGGCACAGAGCCCGAACTGCTTCGACACACTCACCCACTCTTGACCTGCCAGACACAAACACACTCTGACTCACTCATTCACACACACACACACACACACACACACATACACACACAGAGAGCCTGCACCGTCCCCTTCTCACACACAGATGAGGCGACGGCTGTGGAGGTCGGGCAGAACCTGATTGACCAACACTTCGGGGACCAGGTGAAATCGGACGCGACGTTCCGCCCCGACGACACGCTCTACGAGCTGCTCGAGGACCGCGAAACGAACGCGCTCAACGGAGGAGAGACGTCGCCCTGCCAACCGCGACCCGGTGAGTGGGCGTGTGAGATTTGATCCGTGGTGAGCTCGGTGCCTGTCGGTTTTCCTTGTGCTGAGCGGTGACATGTTGTCATAGAAATCATTGTGGGCGTTGAGTGGGAGTAGATGTCAGCATGTTTGGTGGATCCAGGATTTGACGAGAGGCAACCCGTGTGTCGGGGGAGGGGTTTTTTCCTCAACACTCAAAGTACTTTTGGGTGGGAGTGAAACAATTTCTCCATTTTGATGAACTTCCGCGTTGCTACACTCAGCCCTGTTTGTTGCTTGCTCCTCACACGAATACCAGCCAATGGGAGACCAGAATCGGAAAACCTCGGCTTCTTCCGGTTGGTAAATCGAACGAGGCCAGCGCGCGGTGTTGTTGTGGACGCTGTTTCTCCGGTTGTTGCAGCGTCGGAGCTGGGCGACGCGATGCGGAAACTCATCCTTAAGATCTACGCTGCGTTTCTCTCTCCCGACGGCAAGGTGCGTAGTGCGCATGCGCGTTTGCGTGGTCAGTGTGGTGTGCATAGGCAGTGAGTGGCGCGTGCGAAGTGTGCGTGGTGCATTTGTAACGCGCGTGCGCATTGTACGAAGTACGCATGCATGGTGTGCAGAGTGCACAGTGTGAAAACGTGCGTGCGCAGTGGGTGGTGCGCATGCGCCTGGTCCGGTATCAGTCGAATAACTGACAGCGTTGTCCTGTCCAGGTGCCAACGTTCGGGTGTGAGACACATTTTCTTCTGGCCGCGTGGTTGATCGGAGCGTCACTTATCCCCCTGTTGTACACACCATTTTGAAGGCACGTGGGTGTGTAACACCTTTGAATGAGAATGCGGCGTGAGTGAGAAGTCACGTGACTCGCCTCTCTGTCTCTCCGCGCCCTTCAGAAGGTGGACTACGCAGGGATCGGGCGTTCTTCGGAGTTCGCGCTGTACCGGAAGTTGACCCGGGAGCTGGTGCGCGCCCAACTGGAGGGCGCGACGCGCGCGGAGACGCTGGCGTTCTTCATCAACGTGTACAACGCGCTCGTCATCCACGGGAACATCGCCTGGGGAGGGGCGCCAAGCAACATCTGGAAGAGATACAAGGTGCACGCACACACACACACACACACACTGCGCACGACCAAAAGAAACACACACACACACACACACACACACACACATTTTCAGTCTTTGTTGGGTGGGGAAGAGATATGAGGTGTGTGCGCGCGCACACACGCACACACAGAAGGTTTTGCTGGGGAGGAGTACCCTGCAACAGCTAAAGAATGACAAGGTTCAGGCATGCGCACAGCACACACACACACACACACACACACACACAGACCAGACAGCACAAACACACCTGCGCGCGCAAAGGCGCACACGCACGAACACACGGACACACACGCTCTTGTGTAGCTGTTGCTGTTCTTTGCAGTTCTTCAACACGGTTCAGTACATCATCGGAGGCCACGCCTACTCGCTGCAGGACATCGAGAACGGCGTGCTCAGGGCCAACAGGAAGGGCGTCGGTCAGTGCTCGCTCGCTTCTCATTGACTGCTCCACCACCCAATAGAATCTCGTGTCGCGTCCAGTCAAACGGGAAGAGGACCACAAGGGGGTGGGGAAGGGTGGCTGTTGTAACACTAAAACAACAGACGCGTCCTGCGCTGCGTCCTTTTGGGTGAGTCTCGCAGAACGTCGCTAACACAGAGACGCGGCGCACGCTATGAACAGCGTGAACCCGGCTCTCTCTGTCGATGTTTGACCTCTGTGACCTTGACTTCCGGTTCGTCGCAGGTCAGTTCAGCCCTCCGTTCGGACAGTCGGACCCGCGTCTCAAGGTGGCGCTGCGCGAGCACGAGCCTCTCATCCACTTCGCGCTCGTCTGCGGCGCCAAGAGCTGCCCGCCAATCAAAACCTACTCCGCCGAGGTGAGTGCCCAATCAGAGCCCGAGGTGAGTATTCCAATTAGAATTGAGGTGAGTCCTCCAATCAGGGCCTGGGAAAAGTCCATCAGGGCAATTGAAGGGGGCGACATAGCCGTGTGTGGTGTGAACGTGCATTTGTGTGTGTGTGTGTGTGTGTGTGTGTGTGTGTGTGTGTGTATCAGTTTTTCAGGTGTGTACATGTGTTCGGAACCTGGGTGATTGTCTACATCTCATCACACACCTCTTCGTCTGCGCGTGCGTGGGTGCGTGTGTGTGTATACAACTTTTCAACGCGCTTGTTTTCACAACATGAGTCTGTTCGTGTGTGTGTGTGTGTGCGTGTGTTTTATGTGTACGTACGCACACATTTTCCTCCGCGCGTTTTCAGAACGCGATTGTGAGTTGCTTGCAACCTGACTGTGTGCGCACTCTCTGTGATTGTTTCTGTGCTTGCATTATTCATCTGGACGCAGTATTTTTCCGCGCATGTTTGCAGAACGTGGAGGAGGGGCTGCGGCTCGCGGCGCAGGCGTTCCTCGAGGGGGACGACGGGATGCGTGTGGACGTGGCGCGCCGAGAGGTGCGACTCTCCAAGATCTTCTCCTGGTACCGCGTCGACTTCGGGAAGACGGATGTGGAGGTGCGTGCGTGTGCGTGCGTGTGAGTGTGTCTGTGAGAGTGCATGTGAGTGTGCGTGTGTGTGTGAGAGAGAGAGAGAGTGAGTATGTGTGTGTGTGTGTGTGTGTTGGTGCATGTCTCTGTATGTGTGCGCACATGGCACGCATGTGAGTGGTTGGTGTGCATGATTGCGAGTGTGTGTGTGTGCGTGTAAGTCTGTGCGAGTCTGAGTGTGCGTATGTGTGTGTGTGTGTGTGTGTGTGTTGTGAGCGAAATGAGCGAGTGTGTTGGCGTCTCATCTCTCCGTCTCCACCCAGGTGCTGACCCGTCCCCATGGGTACGTGAGCGAAGTGTGCGTGTGTGTGTTGAGCGAAGTGAGCGTGTACGTGCGCTCATGTGGGTGTGTTTCACCTCTGCCTCTCCGCCCAGGTGCTGACGCGTCTCCATGGCTACATGGGCGAGGGCACGAAGCGCGACCAGCTGGGCGAGTTGCTCCAGGGGCACAAGGTCAAGGTATCCTATATGACGTACGACTGGGGCGTCAACTCCAAGTGAGCCAATCACAGGCCGCGCAGACTAACCAATCAGGGACTGCGCGGTACAAACCAACTGGAGGGCTGGGCGTTAACTAATGTACTGTGCTTTGTAGCTGCAACAAGTGTCTTTTTCAAACTGGCCAGGGTAAGCGGACACCAGAATTGTCCGAACATTCCTCATTTCTCCATGTGTTCAGGATTTGTTTTGCCCCTGCTGTGGGATTTTGTTGTTTTTGTGAACGATTGACAAGGATTGGATCCGTCCGGGTATGACCTTTTGCACTTGGCAGAACATTTCTCACTCAAACTTTTCCCCTCACGTGATGTTCAGTGTGCACCTAAAACTACTTAGGACGGGGGCTTGGGATAAGAGGGTGTGGGGGTGTGTGGGAGTTTGTGCGAGGAGGGACTGGTGTGGGTGCGATGTCACTCCCTGATCTGTTGTGGATTCCAATGAAATAGTCGTCCTGTGTGTTGACACACTTTAGGCTGTCTGAGTTAGGAATCCGCCAGCGCTGTCAGAACATGTTGAACTGTGGAACCATTTTCTGTACGAAAATTGTGGAACAAGTGTCAGCCAATTGGAATTGATTGTACGCGGCTGAAGGCGTTGAAGTCGCCGTTCGGGCCAGACGTCAGATGTAACGTGCGCACACGGTCACTGTACGTTGTTCGACGCAGCAAAACTAGATCTGCTCGTGGATGTCGTTCGACAGACTTGCACTGGATTTACCACTCTACCTCACTCAGAAACGGTTGTTATTGTTCAGTCTGAGGTCCCACTCAAATCTCGAGTTATTCTACCGCCCTGAATTTTGGGAGGTATCGTGCTTGATTTCAGATTTTGCACAAGTCCTTTTTTTCTCTTGAGTGGCAGAGGTGGCAGGTGTTACTTTATGTCAGCTTCTGATGATCAACGAAAAATAAACTTCTTGTGTTGTTGAAGTAGTTTGCGTGTTATCTCGTGCAGTCTCGGCGTACGAAGGAAACGGACGCGAATTGACAGAATCTCCGAAGCTGTCTGGTTTCTTCTTCAGGCACGCAGGGGACGGCGCGATAGTCAAAATGGGCGTGTTTCATTCGCGCGTCCGGCCAACCGGCGGCGAAGTAGCGCGACTTCGTCTCTGGGTTGGAGACAGGGCGACGTCAAACATTTCGGCCACGGCAAGCCGCAACGCGACAATGGAGCACGGCCACTGACCGCGTGGTCAAGTACTTATCTGGGGCAGGGTCCCAACGCACGATCTTTGGTGTATCACCCTGGAGACCCTGGGGCCTTGGTCCCCGGCGGAGTTGCTCTGCAGACTCTGTCCAACACGCTTGACAAATTCTCGAACTTCACTGTTGTCGTCCCTGACCCTGAGGCCACGCTGCCCCTCCTCGCCCCTGGATCCTGATCCTGGACCCGGTGGAGGTGCACCAGGCATGTGGCACGGTTCAGCTCAGTCCAAGGCGTAGTTCCTACGGCAATACAAGAAGAAAACTGGGGAAAGCAGTGAACTTTTTTCTGGTATGTATTTCTGCGAACAAGCATCAAGATATCATTGGCACGAATCAACGAGTCTTCTTACGAGACTTGACGCGAGACTTCAGACCAGAACAACCAACCCATGGGTCGTTATCTTCAGCTTTACGTCAGACGTCACGGAAACATTTATAACTTGGAGTGACGACGTCCTGCGCCTGCCCTCCGGCTGTGACAACCATTCCACAATAAACCTGAACAAGTAACAGCAAGTTTTGCAACCAAAGTCACAGGCACAGTGCATGTCAAGTCTTTGGAAAATTATCAACAGTCAGGGGCACGTGCAGAACCAAAGGGTCATTTGAACATCTTTTGAGGCTTGCTTCAACTGCAAACATTGAAAACCCTGCACATGTGGCCCTGCGGCGCATTTCGGAGCGCACATTTTTGGGTCTTCTCTGAGTCTGCCCCTGCATGCAGCCGGTTCTGTTCGTTTCCACAGGCTCCGTGAGACAGAAATAGCATTTCACACAAGCGGCAGGTCCAGAAAAATACGAGGTTGTATCCAACCATAGTAAGAATCATCATGCTTACTGGTAAAGCCAATTCGCCAGTCTGCACTGAGAACGTGAAAGGAATCAGTTGTCTTGAATCAATCACCCATGTCCTTTCAGGCCAATCGTTAACTCGCTAATTCTCACAATGGTTGGATACAACCTCGTACAACTGAACGCGAAGGAACCACAGTGTGGAGTGTGTCCTTTCATGCAGCAGACGCAAAGGTGTCGACGAAAGCAATTTTCACACAGCACACGCATTTTTGACAGGGTGAAGAAAAGGTGAAATGTAGTTTTGCAGCTGAGCTCAAGCGGTACTGATTCACTTGCTGTCCTTCCGTTTTGTGTAGCAGAGCAATGAGCAGTGGTACAGTTGGGATCTTGGATGTCTTCTGCTGGAATCATGTGGGGAAAACTTGTGAAACAAAATTTGGCAAGGGGATGGGTGGGGCAAAAGACGGAAGAGGATTTTTTGTGCAGTGAAATTTTTGTGGTGCAATGATTGGATCTCAACACAATGGTTACACCATAATTTGCTGGAATTGAACAGGGTTGCAAGCCAGAGTTTTTTTTCTGTGACTGCATGAACTCAGACGTTTTCACCCAAATCTTCAAAATAATTATTTTTCTGCTATACCCTGTGCACATCTGTAAACCACAACATCATACAGTGGAACAGAAAAGCTTGAAATAATTACCAGAATCCCTCCAACAACTTCAATGTAGAGACCTGGAGGGCTGGATATATCCCCCAAGATCAACCACTGGATCAAGAAAAGAAATATCAAGGCAGTGAGGAATGACAGAGTTGACACAAGAACTGAAGCATAATGCAAAGCAAGCCATGAAAAATAGACAGCAAATGCAGAGGTAAAGCAATGGGTGAAAAAACAAGGCCCAATTCTTTGGCAATGTCCAGTTGGGTTCAATGGGCCAGGCCAAGAGAAAGGATGAGACTGTTCCAAAGAAGGATATCCAGAAGAAGAGCAGATGAGGCTTTAGATCTTGAAGCTAATGACTCAGGATCAAGAGAGCACCAATGTTCAGCACTGCTGCCAACAAAGCCAATACCACACCCAAGACTTGCTCAGAGTCAAAGGACAGACTGCTGTCTAGACCCAAATGTTGAAATTTGATCTTCCCTTGTTGAATTGATGATGTTGCCACCAAGTGCTGCCCTTTCAGATGATTCATTATTGTGGACTGAGAAAATGATGAACTTTTGATACAGGCACAGAACACCAAAAGATCCCAGAAAAACAGACAGAATCTTCATCCATCCCAGGAACCTTTTGCAGATGACACATGTGGCTGTTGCAGCCAAGATAATTTCTGCAAGTCTAGCTACACTCTGAGGTACCAATACTTATAAATATATACGGGTGTTTCTCGCGAAACCTGTGTTGGCAATTTTATCGGTTGAGTCGTTGTGTCCTGTCGTGGTCAACAAGGAGGAAGGATGAGGAAACGCTTGCAAGGAGACAAGGGGTTTGTGGTTGTGTTGCATGTGCAAATTGGGCACAACAAATGTGTGCAGCATTCAACCTCATGACAATTTGTGCAAGGATTATCGATGGCTTTGTCACATGAAATACCTTTAGTTTTTGACAAGCAGACATGGTTCTATTTTCATCATTGATTCCACCTCAGAGGAACCAAGTCCCTTGAGAAGCCACGTGAAGACGATCCGCAGTTACCCTCCTGGGACCAGAGAGCAACATCAACTTAGAATCAAAGCAAAAGCCAAAATGTTGAGTATGTTCAGCGAAACATGGCAAATTCAGTCAGTTCACCTCGGTTGAACACTTGTCCACAGGGTCACACAACAAAGGCAACAAGATCAGCCAGATGTGAACTCTGCTTGAAAGCCGACACATGCGAATTTCAAGGCCAGGACAAGCTATTTGTTTTGCAGGCCTTTGGTACCCAAAAACTGACACGAACAATAATGCATCTTTCATACACCACAGACACAAATCCTCACAACAGCGAGATACCCAATGCCTGTGTACACAGGAATCATTGTGAAAAGACCCCAGCAACTACTTGTCACCAGTGTCTCTGGTTTTCTTCTGATTTTCCTTTTTCGTTTGAAAAGCATCACACAACGGAACAGAAAAACTTGATACCATGACCAACAGAGCTCCTGAAATTTCAATGTAAACACCTGGAGGGCCGGATATGTCTCCCAGGAAAATCCACTGAATAAAGAACAAAAACACCAAGCTGGTTGTAAATGACAAGGTTGTCACAAATACAGAAGCAAAGTACAAGGGTAGCCAGGAAAACCAAGACGCAAACACAAAGCAAAAACAATGGGTTGAAAACAAAGCCCAGTCCTTTGTGTTGTCTGGCAATGTCCAGGAGGGTTCGATTGGCCAAGCTAGGAGGAATGATGAGACAGAAACAACAAAAGACACCCAGAAAAAGAGCACTGGAGGCTTTAAATTTTGCAGGTGGACACTCAATGATGAAATGGCCCCAAGATTCAGAATGGCTGCCAGAGCTGCAAGAACTATGCCTGTGATTTGTTCACGACCAAACGAGTTGGCATTGTCTGTCTGACTGTGAGTTTGTAGATCATTCCTTGTCAAGTTGATGCTCCATGTCAATCCTGCTGCTGACTTATTTTTGTAGACAGGGAAGAACATGATCTTCTGGCAGAGGCATAAAATGCCAACAATTCCCAGAAATACAGACAACAATTTCATCCACCCAATCATTTTCCTGGAGATGATGCTCATGGCAATAGCTGCCAGGAAGATTTCCCCAATTCGTGAGACACTGCCTGAGAGTCCAATGCTGATGAAGATTGCTGAGGAGAAGAAGCACACAGACCAGCCCAAGGTGCACAGGAGAAGGCACACAAGCCAGAACATGCCACTGAGTGACAGGTCTGGCCTGGGTGATGCCTGTTCCCAGCAGAGGTATGGTATTGTGAACACCAGCACTGTTATAAAGCGGTACCCATTCAACTGGAAGGGATGAACTGCTTGGTTCATCTGATTCACAGCTGCTGTACTCACAGCCACAAACAGAGAGTCCAGAACCCCAATACAGAAGCCTTTTATCTCACTCACAGCTGAGAACTGTCTTTCTTCTGACTTTTCCTCTTCATTTTCTTCAGTCAGCTGAAGAATTGGGGTTTCTTCCTTGTTTTCTTTCATCTTCTCACTGCCCAGGGTTATATTGTTGTACTTGATGGTTGATGCACATTGGGAGTGGGATTGTCATAACAAGGCTTTCCACAGCTTCTGTGATGTACCAAAGTGAGTGTGAACTTTATGCTGGACATGTAAATCAATTCCAGTTGAACAAAATTGCCTGGAGGGAGGTGTACCAATGAACCTCACATTGATTTGAAATTATCCTGTTCTGCATGACACCCTAACTTTCCACTGGTGCAGTCAATTTCACACATTTGTTCCAGTAATTTGTAGCCAAATGCTTTTGTTCATTGTGACGTCCAGGGTTTCCATCACTTCCCGTTTATGTTGGCCAGCCAATGTTCTCTTGGTCGCGATGCAGGAATTTCGGTGTGCCTTCCTGTTCCATGTTTCACCAAATGAGCTTTCTAGGTGTAGATGTGAAGAATCACTGTGTTCTTGAACACAAAGCATCAAGTTCAAACAACCCGACCTCCAACACGATGTTTTCTGTTGTTCCAACACCAACAGTTCCAAGCAGAAAAGTTGACAACCTTGATTGTCCAGCTGCAGGCAATTCTGATATGCACGTGTTCAAAATATAAAAATGTCAAGCAGAAACAAACGCTGACAGTAAAATACAATGCACATGAGATGAACAGATTGAGCCATTGTTCTTGCCACAACAGCTGATGCACTTGAATTCACTCTGCCATGTGCTGCAAAGGAACTGGTGAAAAACAGCTTTTGAGCTCATAAAGAGATACGGCAAAAAGTGGCTCTTCACTGCACTGACCAAAATGAGTACAAGTTATTTGTGCAGTGTACAAGGAGATTGACGACCTGAGATTAGCTCCTATCGCCCAGAACAACTCTGACGTGGCTTTCCAGGCTGCTTGGGCTGACAAAAAGCTTATGAGGCAGGAAAAATGCATCATCTCTGCCACGCACCTGTACAAATTTCAAAAAGACTCACGTCTTTGAGTGAATCTTCAAGACCCAACTGTTTTCTCTGCTTGCTTGCGCCTTTCTTCAACAACATCATTCAAGGGAATAGAACAGCTTTCAATCATCACCAACAGTGCCCCAAATATTTCGACGTAGAGACCTGAAGGACCAGATACCTCTCACAAGATTAACCACTGGATCAAGAACAAAAATACCAGGTATGACAAAATTACTGCAAATACTGAAGGAAAATACAACAGAAGCCATAAAAAATAGAAAGCAAATGCAGAAGAAAAACAATGGGTGTAAATAGAACCCAGTCCCTGGTGTTATTTGGCAATGTCCAGTTTGGCTCTGGAAGACAGGCCAGGAGAAAGGATAAGACAATCCCAAACAGAGATGTCGAGAAGAATAGAGGTTTCAGGTATTGGAGCTGATGACTCAAGATCAAGAGAGCACCAAGATTTAGAATGGTCCCCTCAAGACTCAGACCTGTGCCCAATATGGTGTAATGGTTGAAGGAACTGGTCTGCCCTGACTGATGACTAGATCCCAAAGAATGATTGGTGCTGCCACCTGCTGCCCTTTGTGATGTTTCCTGCTCATTGCCCAGTGAGAACATTCACTTTTGATAGAGGCAGATAATTCCTACTGGTCCTAGTATGATGCACAGGACCTTCATCCATCCCATCATTTCTCTAAACCTGATACAGTTTGCCAAAGCAGCCGGGAATATTTCTGCAATTCTTGAAATACTACCAGAGATTCCAATGCCGATGCACACAGCCGAGGCAAAGCCACACCAAAAACAGGTACACTGACATATGAGAAGACACGCAAACCAAACCATAGCAAAGTTTGTGGAGAGCTCTGGCCTTGGCAGTGCCCATTTCCAGCAGATATATGGCAAGATAAACAAGAATATGACTGAGAATTGGCAGCCATTCAACTGTAGGTCGTTCACAGCCAGGTGCAGCTGATTCACAGAAGCCACACTGACAGTATAGAACAGGGAACTGGTCACACCAACCAGAAACCCCTTCATTTCACTCAGAGCAGAAAACTGTCTTTGCTCAGACTTTTCCTCTTCTTGAAGCCCCTTTACTTCTTCACACGAGAGAATTGGAGTTTCTTCGGTCCCAACCTCCTTCAGGCTCTTGTTCTGATGTTTGTGGAAAGGATGGCACTCCATTGTATTCAGGGTTGTGTGCAGACGTGTTATTTCCCGCTTCTGCCTGTTTGGTTTTTCTTGTGGTCCAATTCCACGTGTCCTTCTCAGCCCCAGTCTTTTTCAGAATTGTCCACATCATGTTTGTGTGTGGGTGTGAGTGCCCTTGTCAACTCTCTTTCATATGTGTCAACAGGCAAAACCTGTGTTTTACAGTTTTTCCTCACATGTGGTGCAATATTGAACATTGAATGTTGAAACATGATGGTGAGCAAGATAGTCAAACGAGGCTCTGTTCAAAAGGCATCTTGTTCCACAGCAGAGGAACAAGTCAGTTATCTTGGTTTGGTTCTTCGGTTCTTCCTGTGCCGCACTCAAACAATCAAAGCTCACAGAATGATTTGACAAAGAAAATGTCCGGTCTCCAAAAGTGATCTTCACAAATGAAGTCAGTCAAAGGCAGAGTTCTGATCAATGAAAGTTTCACCTTTAGGTTTCAGTTTTCTAACCTTTGCTGCCTCTGTTCTGGTTCATCAGAAAAAACAGCGTGACAGCATTTTTGGTAACTTTTCCCAGTCACTGCTACAAGTGAATGTGGTTTTATTCTGTCCAAGATGAAATGAGGAAACACACAAAGTTGGCAACATGAGTAGAAATGCATTTGTCTCAAGTTCTCATTTCAAAGAGTGAATGGAGAGATGGACTGATGGACAAGGTTCTCTCTGTTCCTTGCACACATGGTGTTTGTTTTGCCAGAGGAAAGTACGGCTGGTGTTTGTTTGTTGCTTTCACTGCACGTCGTTTGACTGTGCAAAATGTGAAGCTGTTCACCTCAAGGCATTTCCAGAAAAGAAAAGAAAATGTTCCCTGCTTCCTTTTTGTGGCAGAAAATGTTCATGTCTGCTCACGTTGAACAGAATATGTCTGGTGAACAAAACTGGAGTGAACAACCTATTTCTTGCAAAAATGCAAAAAAAATCCCTGAACAACTTTGGTGTCGGCTTTGCTTGGTGCAAAAACTCAATGTACTCCCCAAAAGGCTGGGACAAGAACACATCATGAACACATAACGCTTCTTGTTCTTTGGTCAATACTGTTCCTCCCACTCTCTGCAAGGCCTTTGGTTCTGGGCACTTGAAGTAAAGTGTCTTTGTCCTTTACCTGTCTCTGCTCAGTCGTTGGTGGATTTTTAATGTCATTACAAGCAGCTTCAAAGCAACTCGACTTCCCCCAAACCACAACAACATTTAACTTGAACTGTGGTGAAATTGTTCTTTTCTGGTCTCTTGTTTACTTGGCATCCAGCCTCAGCTGGTATCCTCACCAACAGGCTTGTGATGTTCTCCACTTGTGTTCTTCATTTGGAGGGTCCGGAGCGTCTGGCTGGATTGGTCTTTAACACTTGCACAAGTTTGTTTTCCTACAGTTTCACGTGGCGAGTGTTTTATGCACACAAACACAAAACTTATTCATGACAAATGTTTAATCCATTTGAAGTGCTCTTGACAGAAGTGACAAAGAAGAGAAAATTACATCAAAATGCAATTTGGAAAGAATTCTACACTGGGAATCCACAGGCCTCTGGATTTTCACACGAGCTCGCATTGTCACAGCATTACCCTGTTCACCCTGTTCATTCTGCACCCCTTGCAGCTCTCATTGCTCTCTTTGCTTGCACTTGTAAATCATGAGATCATACAGTGGAACAGAAAAACTTGATACCATAACCAAAATGCCTCCAGCTATTTCAATGTAGAGGCCGGGAGGACTGGATATGTCTCCCAAGATTGACCACTGGATCAAGAACAAGAACACCAGCATTGTAGTGTAGGACAAAGTTGTTACAAATACTGAAGCAAAGTACAATGGGAGCCATGAAACACAACATCCAAACACAAAGCAAATACAGTGGATGGAAAATAGAATCCAGCCCCCAGTGTTGTCTGGCAATATCCAATTCAGTTCAATTAGCCAGGCAAGAAGGAAGGATGAGACCACTGAAAACAGAGATGTCCAGAAGAACAACACAAGAAGATTCAAATCTTGAAGCTTGTGACTGAATATTGAAATAATAATCAGACTAAAGATGGCTGCTGATGCTGCCAGAATCCCGCCAAGGATTTGCGTTGCATCAAATGAGCTTGTGTTGTCCTTTTGATGATGAGATTCATTCAAATTGTAGTCCTTCTTTGTGGAATCAAGTGGAACCATTGTTGATGGTCCATGTTTGTGAGTGGGGAAGAAAATGAACTTCTGATGGAGACAGAGAATTCCAAAAGTTCCCAGGAATACAGAAAGCAATTTGATACATCCAATCATTCTCCTAGAGATGATGCAAATAGCAACAGCTGCCAGAAATACTTCTCCAACTTGAGTGATACTTCCTGCAATTCCAATGCTGATGTACTCCACTGAGGCAAAGTTGCACACAGCCCATCCACAGTTACATATGAGAAGTAGTACAAACCAAACAACACTATGTTTGGTTGAGAGATATAACCTTGGCAACATTTGCTTCCAACAGAAGTACAGCAATGTGAGAAAGAAAATAACTAAATAACGGTATCCATTCAGCTGTAATGGATGCACTTCCTGTTTCATCTGATTCACAGCTGCCGAACTGATTGCCAGGAGCAGGGAACTGAGCACTCCAATGAGAAAGCCTTTGACCTCACTCAGAGGTGAGAACCGCCTTTCTTCTGAGCTTTCTTGGTTGATGTCAACCTTCACTTCTCTGCGTGCCAGAATTGGGCTTTCTTCAGTCTTTGTGTTATCTGTCATCATTCCGGTCATTGGTTTATTTTGCTGGATTTTAATGGCCGAAGTGCCAGGTTAAACTGGGCAGGGGTGAACAAAGTTTCTCATAACTTGGTTGTGTGACTCAGGGAAGGATGCATAGACCTGCAACAAGGAACCAGCAATTCTAAAGTTGGCCAAGTTGTTGAGCATTTTGCGCAATTCAATTCTTGGTGATTGATTTTGTCAGTTGAAATCAGTGATTGTTTTCAAATCTGTTCATACAATCTTAGTCAGAAGCCAAAGTCAGAAGCAAAACCTGGATTCACCTGCTCAACAAGGAAGCTCCCTCGAGGGAGTCCCATCCAAACAACAATGTCATTCAGAGTTAGAATCTGCAGCGTGTCAATTTGTCACTGTGCGTAAAGTTCTGTGTAAAAAAAGTTTCACTTCCTTTTGAGCTTCTCATGAAGACCTCCTTCTTTCAAATTTCACTTGTTTTGTTTGGCTGAAACAGATGAATACTCCACCATATTCGGAACGTAAACAGTGAGCACAAACCCACTTTTGCTTGTGTGAAAGAGATTACATGTTGTTGTGTTCATTTGCACAACATAAACTTGGAGTTGGCTCGGTAGTTGTGTTTCCCTTTGGAAAATTACTGCACAATGGCTTGTTTCACTCGTTTATGGTGTCTTCCGGATGGTGAAAAAAATTTTTGTGCAAGTTGTAAAACAAAGTTTCAGTTGGTTGACCTGAGATGTCCTGTTTCTTGTGCCCATGTGTCATCAACTCATTGAAAATTGGTTCCTTGGTTGAACGCCCAGAGAATTTCCAGTGAATGCTCTCGTGTGTGGGTGTTTTTCATGGAGAGCTAAACACATTGTGTTATCTGACAGTAAACAGATGGTGCCTTCCTTTGCTGGGTGTGCCACTTTCACTGAATGAATAGATAGTGTTGCAGGTGGACAAATGTTTTGGTGTGGGGTATCTCAGAAAAATAACAACAAGAACACCAAAATCTGTCAAATTTCAGCAAAATTTCTGCAAAATTTGGAGTGTTTCTCTCTCACCACAAAATATGAGACTCCAAAGCTCAGCTCCTTTCAACAAATTACAACAGTAATTTCTGACACAATGTTTGTCTCTGCACGTGACATATTTGGACAAAAGGGGGCGCCATGGGTTGCATCAGAACCTCTCCAAATGGTTTCACTGACCAAAAAGCGCCGTCTTTCGTGCCTGCATGTGCACAGAAGGTTCACGCGGGTGTGTTGCTTTCACTACTTTCCTTGTAGTGCTCGGGTGCACAGCTGTTTTGGCACTGGGCATCTCAGGAAAGAAAACAAGAAGACCAAAATTTGTCAAAATCTTGTTTTTGTGGCCGAAAAAGATTGAAAGTCGAACAGTGAGCCTTTGAGGACCAAATGTGTTCACTTTCTATGGCTGACAGACAACAAAACAGGTTTTCACAAACAGCCCCTCACCCTCCCCTTTATCTGGATTTAAGCTCTGTTTGTTATTCAAAAATTGTTCAAAAGCAATGCACACCCATGGTAAATCCCATGTGCAACGGACACGCTGAGAGACAATGTGTGATGTACAATTTTTCACCGTACATTGTTGTGGAAAGTTCCAACAGGGCAACAACCCAGAGGTTTACAATTGTCAATTGTCACCCTGGTCAGGTGGACGAGCACACATGTCAATCAGAACATGGTGCACAGGAACAGAAAAGCTTGATACCAAAACCAACATGCCTCCTACAATTTCAATGCAGAGATCTGGAGGAGTAGATATGTCTCTCAAGATCAACCACTAAATCAGGAAATAATATATCAGAGTTATTGAAAATGATAATACTGCCACAAACACTGAAGCAAAATATAATGGGAACCACAAAAGACAAGATCCAACTGCAAAGGAGAAACAGTGTATTGAAAACAAAACCTCTTCTTTGTGTAATCTGGCAATGCCCAGTTGGGCTCCAGAGACCAGGCCAGAAGGAAGGATGAGACCACTCCAAACAAAGGTGTCCATAAGCACAGTACCAACAGGTTTAGGTCCTGCAGCTTGTTACTCAATGTTGAAATTGCACTCAGAATTAGAACAGCTGCTGATAGTGCCAGGACCACACCAAGAAACTGTTGAGGGTCAAAAGAGCTTGTGGTGTCCAATTGATTTTGAGACTCAAAGGAATGTGGATCCTTCTTTGTCAAGTGTTGGTCACCAACAAATGCTGCCATTTCTGTTGGAGTTTTGTGTTCATAGAGTGGGACAAAAATGTATTTCTGATACAGACTGAGAATTCCAACAATTCCCAACCAAACAGGCAATAATTTCATCCCTGCAATCATTTTATTGGTGGTGGTGCTCAACAAAATTGCAGTCAAAAAGATTTCTGTAATTCTGGTGAGACTGTCAGAGATTCCAACGTTGATGTACCCTGCTGAAACATTGAAACAGACAGACCAACAAGAAGTGGAAATGAGAAGCCATGTGAACCAAATAAAACCCCGTTTTTCTGACAACTCAGGAATTGGCAGAACCCATTTCCAAAATAGACAGGGCAATGTGAATAAAAATACCACCATGTCACAGTACCCATTTAACACTAAAAGTGCTGAGGCTTCGATTTGCCGATTGTAAGGAGAGCGTCACGAGCTACTATAGTAGATTTTGCGGGGAACCTCACAACAGCGGCAGTGGCTACCAGGGTAGCTGCAGTCATTTCCTTGGTTCAGTGGCATCAGCTACCACGGTAGCATCGGTCCATTCGCGCCTTTTCTTGGTAGGCGGAGTTTCATTTCCACGGGACTTTTATTTTGCGTGGAAGCAGTTTGTGCGCAAATTGTGCAGATAATAGGTCATAACATTGGAAAACATTTGTGGCATTTTTTGTAAAAGCAACAACCAAGTATTACGTGCACTGACACTTTGGATTACACCAACTATCACACAAATCCTTTCAAATGAGCATCACAGGCCTCTGACAAAGTTATTGTCCTTGTCAGTATTTATGAAATTGAGGAGATACTTTGGCCATGAGCAGATCATATTTATGCGGCCTAAGCCAATAAAGTTCATTGCTCATGCCAGTCTTCGTGCAATTATTTGGGATTAGTCTGTCACAGTGCCTTATCTATGCAGGCTGTCAAATGCAAATTCTATTTATTGTACAGTTAAACCAATTACTAAACATATCGCACC
>JAAUXT010137231.1_pt1 | contig 21113 bp, 26 predicted proteins | sample 7278171 | NCBI WGS metagenome assembly JAAUXT01 (sample SAMN14350112, study PRJNA611818) | marine sediment metagenome | isolation source: surface marine sediment (1.8m) | place: French Polynesia: Moorea | collected 2018-08 | reverse complement strand
TTCAATGTCACAAATCAGCCTGCCAGGGGCTCATGTCATCATGAGCTATATTTGGCAATAAACAAGTTGTGTTGCACATGTGGTGTTTGTGTTAACTCATACTTGTACATCCATGACACGAGGCGATCCTGCGTCCGTTCGTTGACCTGTTCAGGGCCGCGTAGCTTCGAGTCTCAATGGAGAACAGGGTGGCTTACGTTTCCCGTCATTTGTGCAACTCGATCACAGGATAACACGTCTTCTGGGGAAAACGAAGGAGTGCGAAACCTGAGATGCATGGAACCTCAGCGCGTGACGTGCGGATGAGTTTCAGTGAACATTTGGTGCTTCCAGGTTACAGAAAGCGAACTTAAACCAACCGGAACACCCACTCCCCCAAACACCAACAATAATCCAGAAAGGGTCGTGACACAGCCCTGCCCAACGTGCCATCTCGAGAGTCGATACCAAGCCATGCCCACACGGTGCAGAAATGAGAAGTGGTGCACCAGAAAAGCCCAAGAGGGGTTGTACTGGTGCACACCGTGTTGTTCCGTGTTGTCAACGGTCCAGAGTGCGTCGTCGTGGGACGGATCGACGTGGAAACGTTTCGAGGCGACTGGCTTCTTGCCCCCACTTTGCTTGCGGCTCTGGACTCGGACGCCGGAAATTATCAGCATTACCGGAGAGTTGATCCGTCGCAAGTGGATTTTGGGACGACGGCGAGGTAGCATGCAGCGCTGCCGCCTGACCGAAGCTCCCCTGCTTGGATATTTTCTGTCCGTGTAAATTTTGGGAGCTTCAGTGTCCTTTGTCATGTCAATGGAATCGCACCGTGATGTTGATTGCATTTTCTTTTCGGGTGGAGTTGGGGACCCGTGTTGGGAAGCGGGCACAATGTGTGGGCAACTGACTAGATTGTTCAAGAACTGCCACGCGCGTCAGCACCTGTGCGTGTGTGTGTGCGCGCGTGCGTGTGTGTGAAATCTTTCGTTCACAGAATCATTCTCATTGGAGTTGACGAGCAAACGCTTCCTTTCTATTTGCAGCTACAGCAAGGTGTTGGAGCAAAAGGAGCAGCTGGAGCAGAAGCACCTCCACCTGTTGCAGATCCTGGACAGTGAGCGCCAAGCCAAGTGGCATTATGTGCAGCAAACAGAGGAGCTCACTGCCGAGGTCAAGAAACTTAAGACTGAGGTAACGAACGCCTTCCCGTATTGTTGTCAGGTTCAGCGTCAGAGACCTGGCAAAGCCTGTCCGATTCGCACCGAAACTCAACACGATTCAAATGGCTTCATCTCCGGCTGAACCCAAAACGGTAGTTCTCTCCCCAAACCGTGGTGCAGATACACAAAAAACACTTGTCAACTCCAGCTCGAATGGAGTACAAGACCAAACGTGCGAGAACAGGCCTGCACACATCGTGCTGTCTATCGTAACGAGAGCTTTACGTTGCGTCAACCTCGAGAGCTGATCACTCACGGGCGACAGTCGACGGCAACAAAGAGTGTTTCCTTTGTCATCGTGGTTTGAGAATCACGTGAAAGCAAAACAGCGGAAACTCTGTGTCGAGGAGACTGCCGCTCGTGGTGCGACAGCTCTAGCAGTGAAAGGAGCAACGATCTTGCTTTGGCATCAGTCATTTGAAATCAGTTGTCTTTGACTAATTTTGGGACCGGGATTCCTTTTCTTTCTGAATTCCAGAGGGTATGTAGAGTCGTGTAGCTTAAAGATAATGTCTCTAGAGCTTAAGTGTCACCGCATAATCGACGCTTTGCTTTTTTCTAGAACATCTAGAAGCACCTGTTTGAGCATTTTACCATATTGGCTTTACTCCTGTCGTGCACCGCATTTCAGCTGTACTCGTAGTAAACATGTTTCTTACTCCCCTAGGGTAGGATAGACTCCGCTCCCTTGGCCAAAAGACAATCTGTAGTTTTAGTTCCTGCGCCCGATCAGGTAGAATGTTTGAGATACTCCCATTGTCCTTCAATCCGTCGGTAGAATTGAATCGGCACTGCAGGCCCTGGACAATCACCTGAACGTCGAACATTGTCCGAACTCCCGAGATCCAGCGTCCAGTGAATTCGAAAGCGTATTTCGCCACATGCAGTTTGGTTTGTTTCACTCACCCATATTTTCCGTACATCTGTGTGTTGTTAACTGTCGACGCACAAACTACGGCTTGATATCTTTTTATCTCCCATCCTGGTTGTGCCAACCTGCTGGCTGTGTGTCACATTCCCCTGGCCAATTTTAATCTCTCCTTTGCCCAAAACCTACCGGTTGTGTCTTTTTTCCATTATGATATCTGCTGAAGCAGTTCAGTTGTGTGAGGAGGCGCTCCTTCAGTACTTGCGGAGCCGGGAGCTTCCAACACCCTGAGCAAAATTTATTGTGAAAGCTAAGGAAACATTCTGGCCGGGACGAGGGGGTGGCATCTGAGTGGTCCCAACTCCCCAGATGAATTGTCCGCTGGAGAAAGTTTTGAAAATTGTGCACGCCAGGAGGGACGCGGGTGGGGATCTCCTTTGGCCCTTTCTTCAGAAAAAAAAGGGTCAGAAACAGGCTGCGTTGAAAAAAAAATCATTTGCAGGACATGTGAGGGAGACCAGTGTCTTCAACACAGTAGTCTTCTTGTTTTCCGTGTTTTGTGTTTTGTTTGTGTTTTTGTCCAACTCATATTGCAAACAGAAGTTCGAAGCATTGGAAAGACAAACAGTTCATGACATTCCATTTTTGTGCAAATTGAGTGCAGATGTTCTGGGGCGAAAAAATGCGAAACAGCAGACGAAGTAAGTGCCAGTGTTGTGCCACTTCTTGCTGCGGGACCAACTGCTCACGGACACTCTCCCTTTCGCGCAACGGTCGCAAGAACACGCCCAGCTGTTTGCGTTTCAGTGCCAGGAGTGTGGTCCGAGCAGTGAGACAGATCAAAAGAACCGAAAGAGAAGTGTATCTCGACTCATGAGATTGATCCGACCATGAACTGGCGAAGTATGGGTTCAGACCACTTTCGGATTGTGACACCTCGAGAATCAAGTGTCAGTGTCTTTTTTGTTGAGGTGTTTACAAGATTCAGCTGTTGCGTGAGTCGGACCGAAGGTTTTCGTTTGTGCACATTTTCCAAAAAGTTCTTATTGCAACAAACTGCCGAGTAGGTGGTGAATGCCGCCACACAGGTTGTGAGGTTTCAACAAAACGTGTGTGTTTTGTCATCTTGGTCGATGTATCTGTGAATTACCGCCCCTCTTCCTGCCAAGAAAAATTCTGAAACGAATGCCTTTTGCTTGTGTTTTTTTTTCCAAAATCATGATGGCTGGTCACAGATACGTGCGGCCTCCGCAAGGCGCGTGTCACACTGACAAGTGTTCTTGTTTTGGTTTTGGTTATATTTCAGTTGTGAAACGAATGCTGCGTGTTTTGCGTTCGGTTGATATTGTTGTTGACGTCTTCTGCAGAATGACGCGTTGGTCTGTTTTGCAGTTACGAGAGTACAAAAGGGAGCGGAAGATCTCCAACGACAAGTTGGAGGATGAGAGCGACGAGCTTCGCAAGATCAAAAAGGTGAGCGAGAGTGTGCGCTGATACTCGCGTCGCAGATGTAGGAGGCCTCCAGACGAGTGTGCCGTTGGAACGCAAATTATCGCAGTTGTTTGTTGCCTGAAATTTCGTTGGAATCACTGTGTTTGACGAGACTACAGGTGTCTGCAATGGAAAAGCACTGCACGAGTTGCTATGGGTCATGCCATGTCGGTTGTGTCACCAGCAGATGAGAGTGAACTGGGCAAATCGTTTTGCCTCTTCAATGACAAAGTAAAGTCCGTGTCTTGTTTCTCAAGTTGAGGATTCCAGATAATTTGTTCCTCGAACGTTCCGCGGTTGGGCGAACATAAAAAATGACTCAGTTGACATGACCATCGAACAGGGACCTTTTGTTCTTCCGAGCGACGTCCACAACCTGTAAACGCAGCAAGCTGGGCAATTTGCGTCATCTGGGTTTCAGCAATCACAGCTAATTTTTCCACTTCTCCGCCTGCACGAAGAAGGCAGCTCTCCCCTCCAAGCAAATGAGTTTCACGAAAAAGTACTGCTTTCTTCCTCCCAAAATTAATAATTCAACACCTGGCAACCTTTAAGTTAAAAGCCGATAATGCAATGTGTCTTTCAACACAGGAACCACTGCTAACATGCCATACTCTTTTGCATACTAACAACAGCTTCAGTGAAGAATTCTATTGGGGGCTGCCTAGAGTCGTATGAGCGATGCGTTTGTCATGCTAACCTGGAGAAGGCTTTACTCGTGCCTGTTCATTTCCCAACGAATGGAAGCAGCTCAGAGAAAGAGCAAACCGAACAATGGCGACACAAAGGGGAAATGGTGGTGGTGTTTTCCAGTGCTCGCTCATTGACACAAATGATACAATGTGAAGGATCACGGCGACACGTCGTCGAGTCACTGATTCGTCAAGAGTGTGACGTGTTCCAGTACGAGTACACACTCAGAGGAAGCGCATGCCAAGTGTGACAAATTTTGTGTCGACAAACGTGTGTCGTCGAGAGAGCTCGTCCATAAATTTGTCGGTGCGTCGCGTGAAGGCAGTGGAAGTCAGAGGAGAGCGTGACGAGCTGTCTCGAGGAACCAACTTCGGAATTTGAAACAAACCTCAGAAAAGAAACAACAAACAGGTTCTCAAAGCATAAAACCGAGAGGCGCTCAGGAAGTACCGGTTGGTTTCTCTCGTGCGCGGTGTCCTTCGGCGCAGTTGCTTTGTTCAGTGTTCTCACCAATTGAGAAGGAAAACAGAAACCTGGCCAGAGTAGACACCGCACAGTGGAAACCAAACAAGATATGGTGACTGCAGATCCACCAAAAGTCCTCAGGCCCCCACTCGAAGTTGCCTTTTTGATGGTACCAACTGTTTTCAGAAATAACAAACCAAACGTGTGATTCAAGTGCACAAAAATCACCCAAGGAACTTCCCCCACAGGACTGACTTTCTTGTTCGCCTTCGGTTGCCGTTTTGTAACAACTGCACAGCGTGCCTCGAAGATTCGTCATCGTGATGCAGGTTCTCAGCAGAATCTCCTCCCACCTGTTTTCTGAACCAAGATGCTCGCTTCGGTTTTGAATCCCGCCGCCCGGCTATCGCTGCGGGCTGAGTGCAGTCACCCCACGTGTGTCTGTGGAGATCTCGCTGGTTTACCCAGCCGGGAGGGTGGGGGTGGGGTGGGGTGAACCAGCAAGAATCGAAACCAGCCTGGTATCTTCAGCAGTTGGTTTTGAATCTTGCTGGTTCAACCCCACAGGTAAACCAATGAGCCTGGTATCTTTATCCGCGGGCTCGTTGATCGTTGATCTCTTGTTCTGATGTGAACTTTTGACCAGGATCTTTGTGACTGGGACTGATAAAACGTTCTTCTCACCCGTATTCGTTTGGGTGTGAGGCTGGATCAGGTGTTTTGTGACGTGGCGACGTTTGGAATGGGTGTTTCCGGCAAATGGATTCTTGTGAGTCTGTTAGTTTTTCGCGTTTGACCAGACGAGAGGTTCGTGTTCCCTTCCAGGTTCAGAGCTTCTTCCGGGGCTGGCTGTGTCGGCGGCGCTGGAAGCAGATTGTGGACGAGTACATCCGGTCCGACCACGCCGAGAGCATGCGCAAACGCAACAGGTACCGCTACTTTCGATGTGCTCAAGAGATTCGAGAACAACGCAGAGTGAGGTTGAACTGCATCCTGTTCCTGGAGAGTGCAATGGCAGTTTGTTGGCGCGTGTTTTGTTTGTTTCGCAGCATCCGCGCGCCCTTAACAGTGTCTCCAATGCGAAGAACCAGCCGTAATTCACACGAACCATCTCGTTCGGAATATTTACTGTTCAACGAACAGACCTCAGTCTCAGATCGCAGACATGATGGCGACTGTGGTTTCAGCATCGTGTTCGGGATGGTCGCCTGCGAGGAAGAATACGTCAAGCAGCTGTCGGCGCTCGTCACCGTCTTTCTGCGTCCGCTCAAAATGGCCGCCAGCTCCAAGAAACCTCCGATCTCGCACGAGGATGTCAACTCGATTTTCCTCAACAGGTGAGAACCGAAACTCTGGTTGGCGAACGCGGGTGAGTTGCTCTGCTGGGTTTGGGGTATCGGTAAGCATGATTCTTGAGCTTCCGTTCATGCTCCAGATGAAGTCAAACGCGCAGCTATATGCAGGTGTCAATAAAACCACGTGTTGCAACCACTGACATGCAGCGGTCTTTTTCGACAATCCCTCAGTTCTGAACAACGTAGGTTCGCGCGGTATAAAGGCAGTGTGTTTGGCCCGAAGGTTGAAACACGTTGGTGGTACACGTAAAGCGGCTTTGGAAACCATACAAAGATCGGCTGGGATGTGGAACTGTGTGAATATCCTGCGAAGGAAAGCCTCCGCGGGAGAGACAGACCAGAAAATTGGCTCCGACACTTGGCGATATTTCGCTCAATACACTGAATTGCACGACAGATCTGCAGGGCTGTAATTACTCGATTGTTGGCACAGTAGGGCAGCAATATATACTCAGCTCTATCTGGAAGCACATCTGTGAAAGGTACAACAACATTGCGATTGCTGGGACAGCATGTGTGCAGATTATGAACGAGGAAGTGTTCCGAGGCTGAGCGGTGTTTGTGTCTGGTCGTTGGCCGTATTTCTTTTTCCTCGTGAAGCACTTTGTGCGCAAAAAAATATGCACGCTCTGGTCACAGGTACAGCAATGTTCCCATGGAATTCGATTTTAATGAATCCTCACTTTGTGATTTTCAGCGAAACCGTCTTGTTCCTACATCAGATCTTCCTGAAAGGTCTCATGGCTCGCATGGAAAACTGGCCCACTCTGGTTCTTGGTAAGTTCGCTGCACAACATCGCACCAAGACTCACATCCTTCGTCCTCATTTGAGATTCTTCTTTTCTTTTGACGCACTTTCTCTCCGTGGCCTGGTCTTTTTGATTGGCTTAAAATTCTTGGCTTTCAATTTGCCTGCAAAGGCGAGAATTTTACAGCAAATCAAACCACCCAAAACTATGGATATTGTTCTGAAATGAAAGCTTCCGTTTGAACAATACCACGTAACCACATCAATTTTGCCTCTTTCAGTGACTTTGAGCGAAATGTCACCATGAATTTTGTGGCGTTTTGCTGTCCTACTTTGTGCCATTTGTTTGACTGAATCATGAGACTGGCAGTACGAGTACTCTTGTTGCATCTTTCCACTCAACGGTCTTGTGCACATGCAGAAAGTGTATAGTGCGTTGGTCTGCACGATCTCAACTGAAACCTTACATGTACATGGATTTTACAAAGGGTTGTTTGAATTGTTGTGTCACCTGTTTATGTCTTGGACTTCTGGTCGTGGTACAGTTTCGTTGCCACAAAAGACAAATTCACAACGTCCGACACGAAAGACAAGAGTAAACAACAGCCTTTTAAAAATCGCATCATGCACATGCAAGTTAAGTATTGTGCGATATGCATTGGTTGAAAACACATGTTACCGAAGGAAACCTCCCCATGGAAATTTTCATTCAATTGATATTTCTTCAGCACAAATGTTGCCCAAACGTGTAAATATCTCCAGGCAAGACAGGCTAGAAAGTTGTAAGTATTTATTGCAACCATCACAACTTAAACAATTTCACAGGTTTACTTGCAGTTATTCTCGAGTCATCACCTTTTTTGGAATTTGAAATGAAAATTTCCTCTGCATTTTTGCCTTCTCTCTTTTTATCTCTGCGATGCCAATGTTATGATTGCCGTACTAAATGTGGTAACTTTTTTCAAGTCTTTCTTCCGTCTTCGTACATTTCCTTGCAGTGCCTCCCGGATCGAAAAATAAGGGCAACGTGAAAGGTATCTCCCCGATGTAGCCGCGTGTACTTACTTGTAGATATCGTGTACTAATCCTAGTTTAGTTGTCATGGAAGCTTGTATGCTAGGGTTGTTACGTATGCAAACAGAGAGCAGGACAAGCCTACGGAAGCTTTCACTGATCCGGGCACAGAAGCTGTCGCGATTGCCTTGCTCTCTGGTTCTTGAAAAATGTCACAAATAGGGATGTACGTCCATGTTCGCTGCTGCCTCATTTTATCACGCGTAGTTGGCCTGTGGTAGTAGAATTTGCAGAAACTACGCGCAATATCAGTGTGGCGAAACCCCTGCGTTCTCTCAGAAGAACATTTCAATGAATAATTTTGTTTTGAAGACAACATTCCTTTCAGTTTTGAAATAATTTTTTCTCTGCTTGCTAATTGTGGCTTCAAACAGGTATGTAATTTTCGAGTTGGCCACAGAAAAGAGGAGACTTCAGGCAAACGTTCTTTTTTTAAATGGCCACAGCCGATGGTCGGACAAATCTTTTGATATTTTGAGTTTGCCTGTTCTTTCACAAGCTGTAGTGGAAACTGCATGACGCTATCCTGTTGCAGATTCATGATGCAACTTAGCTGTTGTTCTTCAACATTTTACACGCTCGAATATTAGAACATATATGCCGTGATTAAAGATGCACGTAAGGCTCATCCCTTTCACCTGCATACGCTGTTTCCGAGCAGTCCTGCATATCCCTATTTGTGAATGCCTTCTCCACAGAATTCGTCGCTGTTATGGTTCAAGCGCCGCTTCTCTGCACGATCTGTTTGTTGGTGAAAATTTACACTTTGGCAGGTCTCCGTGGGGAACAGTTTCGACTGATTTTGCCTTTTCACTGAAAGTGAGGAGAATAGATTGTGCAGTGTTGCGAGTCATTTGGTTGTGAGTTTGACACAAATCGAGGTCCGAGTAAAACGTTGCTGAAAGTTTTTGAGAGAACTTGGACAAGAAGCGTGTGTTGTGTGCAACTCAGTGTGGCCTGCCTTCAATCAATGTTCACTGATCAATGTCATTAATGGATTCACGATACATATTTACTGTCTTCGACAATAGATGCCAAAATGTGCATGTTCGGTGTTCTTCCTTCCCGTCCTCCCCGCCTGCTGTATTCATTGTTGACTCCACTCATTGTCGTTGGATGCGCTACTAACACTTTCTCATCCATTGTGATCCGTGCAGCTGCGTTCTTTGAATAATTACCGCGTCCAAGTTGTTAAACTTGACACGAGAACTCCACTCAGCGACTCCAGAAGTTGTCCGCAATTTCGTCGCCTGGCAGTTGCCACGAAATGGCAACCTGTTGATGCGCCATGTCAGTCACGTCAGGCCTGCCTCAGTGCAGCTCAGTTTGCAGATGTCAGGATTGCTCTTCTGTTTCATGAAAAAATGTTGGTCATCACTGGACCAGTTCCGACAGTGCAGACCTGGACTCGCATGAACTCGGTCCCAAGGGGTTGGCAGCAAATGTGTGAAAACAATTGGCTCGAGTGAATACAGGCTCGTCAGGCAGATGCAGAGAAATGTAGGGCAGAAGAAGTGGGAAGCCCGTTATTTCTATAAACGGCTGTGGAAAGTCAACGGACCTGTTCTCATTGTTCTCACGTTCCCCGTCAGAATGGAAGGAACGTCCCTCCCAGATCCACAAAAATTGAAACTGAAATTTCCTGTTCACAACAGCAGCTGAGCAGATCCACACAATTACTTCTTGTCACGATGCAGAAACACTGACATTCAAGGATCGTGCCACACGAAGAGACTCCGTCGTGACAGCGTCGTATAAATATATTAACAGGCTCGACGCAGTGTCAGGAAGATTCCCCACCTCGTTCTTCAACAGAACGGATTCGTTTTGCTCGGGAACATTGCAAGAGAGTTGTAAATTTTTGAACACGCAGTCCGTGTCTCGTGTGAACCTCGTGACCACTTGGCACCAAATTCAGCAGCGCGGTTGGTGCGAAAGACTCGTACAGAAAATTCCAAAATGGCCACGACAAAAAGATTTTGTGAGCAGCGGCTGGTTTTGCTTTCACGTGTGCTTCTCAAACAGGAAAATGAAAGCACGAATTTCGCCCCCCCCCCTTCCGAGTCCAGCGGTTCACTTCGCGAAATCCAGTTTTTTTATTTCACAATAAAAATGTGACGCAGAAAGCGTCATCCTGTAAAGCTGTAAACTGAAGCTGCGCCAAACTTCAAATGGAAGGGAACATGTATTCGGAGCTTGCAACGTTTTTTTTTTTCTCTGCGATGTGGAAATGTTGCTGAACATTTTGCTTGTTGTATTGTTGTCTCAACGTATTGAGTGCTGCCCGTGGAGAACAGTTTGTGCAGAGCAGCTCGGCTCGAGAGCAGATGCGGAGCCCTGTGAGAAGAGATGTCAGCACCGTCCTCCTCGCAAAAGCCTTTTGCGAAAAGCACGACATCTGAGACACAACGTCTCAGTAAAGTGCTTTTCAGTCGAGATAAATTGTTTTGGTCATCGCTATCAATCAGGAAACCTCGTTTTTTCGTTGCGCTTCGTGACATTTTATGGTTGGCATAGAAATCGAACTGCTCACTTGCAATATCGCAATTGCTGCGTGCAAAAATATTAGCATTCTGTTGGCCTTGTGTTCCGTTACAGCCACAGTATCAGTTCAGTGCACTGCCTGTTTCAGTTTGCTCTGTCGAGTCCAGATAGTCGATGCCATTGAAAACGACTTTCAGTTTGTTGGCGTTTGACCGCACTTGCATTCAGGTGTCCCAACTCCTGGGCGTTGATTCCGTTCTTGCTGCACTGCTCAGTTTCCACTGCGTTTCGCCTGTGCTGATTCGTTTCCTTTTTCCTTAGTTTCCTTCTTTGCCTGCCTGAACAATTTTTGCTTCATCTTTGAGTTGTGCCGCTTTGTTCCAGGAGACTTGTTCGACATGCTGCTTCCGATGCTCGGGATCTACCAGGAGTACGTGCGCAACCACCACTACAGCCTCCAGGTGCTCGCCGAGTGCAAGCAGCGCCCCGAGTTCAACCAGCTACTGCGGCGCTACGAGGAGAAGTCCATCTGCGAGGGCCGCTCGCTTGAGACCTTCCTGACCTACCCTATGCACCAGGTACCGACCGTCTCGGTTACGTTTGCAAGGGATTTCACTGAGTATATCAAGGCTTTGGTTTGATGGGTGTCCCCATCTCTACACATGCGCACGACCGACCCTTTGATCAAGCCAAGTTTTTGTCGGGCAACCAGGAGGACATAGTGTGTAGATCTGGGATTTCTGAAAGGAAACATTGTCGTTTCCCGCTCACGGCTTTTGTAACTTGGGACAGTCAACAACTTGAACCCATTATTCTTCCATGAGCACCTCAACATCTGCAGGAGAGACATGAGCACAGATATGGAATTGCAATCTCGGAAAACGCGATGCGAGAAAACGTTGAGCTGACGCTGGCTTTTCCAGATCCCGCGGTACATCATCACGATTCACGAGCTGCTGGCGCACACGCCGCACGACCACGTGGAGCGCAAGAGCCTCGAGTTCGCCCAGAGCAAACTCGAGGAACTCTCCCAGGCAAGTGCGGCGACGTCTGGTCCCAACGTCGATGTTCAAACAGCAGACGTCACATTTGCGCTGTTTCAATTGCTTTAAATTGTGACCTGCCGGTTTGGTTTGTCTTCAGATCATGCAAGACGAAGTGAGCGAGACTGAAAATATTCGCAAGAACCTTGCCATAGAACGCATGATTGTCGAGGGATGCGACATTCTACTCGACGTCAACCAGACCTTCGTCAGACAGGGCAAGTTTCTTCTGGCGTTGTGTCGTATGCGTTGCCCTTCTGTTCTGTTGCCTAACTCATCCGTTAAAATTGCTAGACGCGTGAAGTCGTCAACCACTGTACGTACGGTTGCTGGACAAGACAAATTATTTTTTGGACATTATGGTTTGCACACATTTTGCACAAGAAAACTACTTGATGACTACCCGCTGCATGCTTCGATTTGGCAAATGATTTTACCTTCCGTCCAAATGACTGACACCGTTTTTCGTGACCACAGGAACTCTACTGCAAGTGATCATCGACAAACCGAAGGGAGGACGCGGCCGCCTCGGCTCCTTCAGCTCAACGTTCAAGGAGTCGAAGAAAGAGATGGTGCGCCAGTGTTTCCTCTTCACCAACCACCTGCTGCTGACCACTCGTGCCTCCAACGGCCGCCTGCATCTTGCCAAAGTGAGTACAATCTTTGTCGTTCACGCAAGACAACGCTACTGAAACTGATTGTGGATTTGTGGTTGAACATCAGTAAGTCAGGTGTTGCTGCAAACAAATTGATGAACTGGTTCGAGTTGGCGTGTAGCTTCTTGTTGTCCTGAGAACAGGGAACAGTGATTGCTTCAAATGATAACGAATGGAGTCCAATGTTGTCCGAGATATAATGTGAAACTGGATTTCTGATGACGACAGGCACATCAAGAAATCAGCCATCAAATCACAGACGGCTTTTGTTCTGAGAAATTGCCATGAAGTGAAACTGAAAGTGGTGGCATGCGACTGGGATGGAAGTTTGCTGCAACACGGGAGCGCGGCGCGGCGTGGCGGCGCACCTACAGGGGATCGTTACTCGTATTGACTGGCTGCGCCCGGCTGTTGTTCACACTGATGTTCCGAGCCTGTCTCTCGGTGCATGATTGCCGCAGTCAGAGGCGCAGTGCGTTGCGTCTGAGTTCGTTCCAGACTGGCCTTTTCCCTCGCTCCATCTGCTGATGCGAAGCGCAGTACGTGTGTTATTCAGTGCAAGCTTCAGGCATGGCAACCTTATTGCCGGTAGGCATGGCTGAGAACGCTGCACAGAAGACTGCTGCGCTCGTGGGTGGCGGCAGACATTTTCTGCAGGTAAAGAGAGCCGTCGTCAACTCTTCAAATGAGAGATAAATTATGTTCATTTGTGTGTGGGACTTGTACTCGCTTGCTGGCTCACTAGCGAGGCTCTGTCTGCATGCTGCTTGCTGCAGCGACTCGACAGATCCAGGTACCTGCAAAAAAGCGCCCTCCCGCGTTAACGTCTGCAGCGCCGGATTGATCCGTATTTGGGAAGCGGCGCGGGACGACATCTCCCGTGACTGAGCAGCCTTGTGAGCTGTTGTGGTGTGCGGGGTCGCTGGGTGCAGTGATTCCACTCACAGAGAGATGTGTCGGTTCCAAAAACCGTGTCTAACTCTCCCAACCAGCACAGTAGTGCGGAGCTTGCTCAGCAATGCTCATCTCATGACAATCAGAAGTTTAACGAATTCTTTTGGAAGTACAGAACAGACAGAAACAGTTCTCCAATCAGTTGGCAATTCAGATTCATATGTGGAAGGTCAATTTGCGCGTGACATGTGTGATGCTAAAATTTTCTTTCTTCGTTCAGGTTTCAAAAATGACATCACCACGATTGTGGCAGAATGGTAATTTCTCCACAAATCGATTAAATTTGTCACAATCGCTACACTGTGGCTTTCCGATGTTGAACATATTGAACTGGATGTTTTGTCTGATCGCAAACCCTGGATGAACAAAACAAACAAAACAATCAGCAAGTGACTTGTTTTTGAGTTCAGATCAATAAATTGTCTCGCGGCGCTCGTTTACCTCTGTCGGAAAGTCTCCACGCGATCAAGTAGGGCCCGGTGAATACGCTGTTCCAGAGCTGACGCTCGAAATCACCGACAAAAAGCTAGTTTTTTTTCAGGCATGACTCAGAAAGGGTAAGGAACACCAGTTTTCTTGATGACGAATGATCAAATGAACGGGTTCGATGTCAGAATCGACTGTTTTCTGAATTCGCAAGAAAATGCAGAAGTTGGGGTTGGCAAACCACGAAAGTTTCCTGTCCACGCTTAAGTCTGCAAAAACTTGCCACACACACAACTTCCGACGGATCTGTGTCCGCTCTTGGAGATCCGCACAACAGACGAACTATTGGAAAGGCGGACACCCACCTTCCTGGTGACAATCACGTGCTCGATGGAGCCAAATTACCTCAGGCATCAAGAGGGACTGATTTTCCTGTCCAGTTTGACAAAGTTTTTTTTGTCAAAATTTTCAGTTTGAATTGTTTGGAGAACAAACGTGGATTTTTGCATGGTTCTCCAGCCAAAACAAACAAGAGCGGCAAGAAAGTTGCGAAAAGAAATGGTTGAACATTTGATCAAGGTTTGATGTTGAGGACGTGTTGATGCGTTGATGACCGGTTGCCATGCGGCCTTCAGTTTGGTTTCCCAGGTATTCTCGTCGGTCGAGAGAAAGTCTCTCTCCTGTTTCAGACACGGATCTCTCCCGATGGAAACTTCTCCTTACCTTCAGCTCGTATCCCGTCCCTGTGCTGCGTGCAACTGAACTGCATTTTTCTCAGAATCTTGTCACCCAATCGTGTTTGTTCAAGATTCGACAAAAACACTTGGAGCGGTCATTGTTTGGGCTCTGTTGCGAGGTGATGTGGAAGCTCTCCATGCCCGGCGCGTTTTAGGAAATGAACTGCGTGCGTCACTGCGGACAAGTATTTACGCACGTTGCTGCCGGAGAGTGGAGAGCTGCGCGCGTCATCGCGGGCGCGACGTGCCGCGCCGCACAACTCGTTCCACTCGGCGTCCCGCGCGTCCAACTTGTCCGCACTTCACTTCGGGAGTGCTTTTCTTTGCACAAGTCATCTTGGAAATCAAGCAAACTTATCATTGGGCCAAATCGCTAACGCGATGCACGCGCAACGCTTCATCCCAAGCGTGGGATGTTCTGTGCCGATGCAGCAACAGGTAAAAGTGCCAAACTTTTGATAGGAACCCAACAACAAGGCGAACAGTGCACAACCGTAAGTTGCCCCGACTCCTTGTTTGACAGCTGTTTGACAAAAAGGAAGTTCCACCATTCTTATCAAATGAAACCAGGAGTAAAGTTTCGTGTGAACAGCAGCTTCTGAGTTCAAGACCCTGCAGTTTCTGCTGACTTCGTATTGAACTCTACACTCACACAGCTGACTTGCGACGCACCGTTTGGGATGTTTGTTCATGCGCTGAATGGACAGTTCTGTTCTTGGAGCACAGCACACACACCCGATGCACAGACCCAGTGCGAGCAATGCCATTCAGAAACTGTTGTACGCTCGTATGCTTCATATTTTGCGACAAGACCATGACATTGTTGGTCAGCGAATGATACAACTCGAACACTGGTCCAACTGAGATCAAAAGATCTTCTTGAGCGCAACCCTTGTGTAGTTACCAGTGACATCAGTCCGCAGAAAGAGAGAGGCGTTGCACTTACAATTGCAATGTCGCCGGAAAAGTACAAAACAGGTGTCCATGGTGTGTCACACTGCTTCTCATTGGTAGTGGAAAAGTGAGACACTCGAAAAGATGCTGGGCTGACAGAGCCGTGTTCTCAAACTTTGTGCTCCTCTGAACCATCGAGTTGGCAGCAGACTTTTTGTCTTGTGAAGACCCAGAGGGGACACATTTGGCAGGGAAACTGTCCAGTGTGTCGTGTTCTGTTGAACATCGACGCTCCATCATTGATGTCACTAAATTTGAGTCGAAAATTTACGTGGAATTTCTCTGAGAGGTGTTTCAGAAACTGATCAAAGATCTTTGTCACAGATGGTATCCAGATCTGTGTTTCTCATTTCAGCAAAACTCACCCGCCGCCCACGACAAGGTGTGACAGTTGCACCTGTCGTCACCTGCCGTTGTTCTTGATCCGGAGCGGTCACTCCCGCACGCTTGGTTCTGGCTTTTCTGTCTCGCTCCTGTTACGTAATTGAGACTTTCGTAATCGATGTGATTGTTGTGCTGAGTACAACTGGGAAAGGTGTTCAGGAACCGGTGAGCTCTCCACGGAAGCCAGAGCGAAAGGCAGGAGGAATCTCTGTCGGAAAATTTTGGGTGAAATTTTGCGACCGGAAGAGTGCTTCAGGCCCGTGCCTCACACCAATCCAGAGATGGGTGACGATATGGAATGTAGTGCGGTTGACTTTGATGCACTTTTTCATCCCATCTAGAAGCTTGTCGACCTGTGCTATGATTGTGTTCAGACTTGTCCTTAGTGTTTGACCATTCGATGAAATTTCCAGTGTTCGTACGTCACTGTGCTGATGTCATCTTCGGTTCTGTGTCGGATCATGCCTCAGGTATCCCTCGCGGAACGTCGAAGACCCAAACAGACGCACTTGTACGTGAGGAACGAAGGTCACAGCAAATGTGCCATGGTGTCATTCAGACAGCCAGGAACCTTGCACGGTTCAACGTCTTCATTTTGCTGGTGTGGAAGGCCGACTCGAAGGTCCCTCCATGCTGCAGGGCCACCCTGGACTCGAAACGTTTGGGCAACAGTGCTGAGTGGACACGTTCGTTTTGGACCAAATGTACGTCCGATGGCGTCGACACCCAGAGAACACACAGGACCACTGTCGATCTGCACCCAGAAGAGTGCAAGAACACACAGTTGCCTGTGGTTTGTTCAAGTGGAGGTCATCACCAGTGGTACTTTGATTCATTCTGGGGGTGGAAAACTATTGAACAATCCAGTTTTGAAAAAAAATATATGAAAATCAGCGAAACCAAAGTTGTACACAACCAATAGGGAAGTGCAGGATTGCACAACACCCACTCCTGTGTGGAATTGATTTTTTGAGCCCCAAAGAACGAGAGGTACAAAAAAGGCGAGGTTCTTGTGTGCCTGAGTTCAACAGTTGTTCACAAAATGCAGTTTATAGGACACATGTTCAAAACGGGCCTGAAGCTGCCGGGGGAAGCATGTTCACTGCGAGCAATCACTGCCACATTATCAGCAGGCCGGGCGCCGCCGCACCTCGCGAGTCCTTCTCCCTCGCACCTCGCCGCCGCATCCCACGTCCGCGGCGCATCCGATGAGCAGGGAACGGCGGAATGCGCCATCCACGCTGCTTTAATGGCTGCCTTATTGCTACACTGCAGTCCAAGGGTGAAAATATAAACACAGCTTCTTTTCACGCCGCGCCAGCTTCAACGACCAGGGGCTTCCACCAGTGCCGGAGCATGTGCTCACCGTGGCTAAATATAGACTCAAAGACACTTAGATGGAAATTATAATCCCAAAGTACGCAGCATGACCCATACTAACCTTACCCATGATGCAGTAGACAAGATGGCTGGCTGTTAAGAAATTGGTCTTGAGTGTCTCAATGTACCATGGTGACTGTGACGCGGAGGGAGGAATCAACGCGCGAGTGCTGTTGGTCAACACGAGTCGCGAGGCCCCGCAGATCAGGTACGTTCTTCCCATTGATTGTTGGTCAGATAACAGTTGACGATTGACAGTGCCGGAGAGGAAATCTGTGTCGCTCAGCTTCTGAAGCCCTGCTCGTCTGCTGCCTCTGCCTACACGTTTGGTCTGTTTCACGAATTACATTCAGACGTGGTAACTGCAAGACATGCTCCCGTGCGGTGCTGTCTGTGACAACGGCATTGTGTTGTCACGGGGAATCACCATTTGCAGTCTCGATGATTTCGCTGTGCGCATCAGGAAGGTTCCTCAGCGTGGTTGGTGGTTCATATGGAATGCGTACAGATGTGAATGCAGCAGGAAGCTCAGTGAGGAGGGCCCAAGTTGACCCGGTGCTGTGAGCAGGATTGTTCCACACTCGCGTGACCTACTTCTGGCGCGGTTCTCAGAGCAGATGTGCAGGCTTCGCGAGTGGATCCGCTTGATGGCAGCCATGGGAGTTTTGTAAATGTTGCGACTTAAAACAGCAGGGCGACATCGTAAAGATGTCCGGTCGAGACAAGAACCAGTGAGACGATTCAGTCGCAATAAAACCACCGGAAAGATCCTTTTCTTGTCATCTTGTCTTGGCTGCAAATGACCGTTTTTGGTGTTACACGTCAAAAACATGCGAAATGTGTGTTTTTGTGCCATCACGTTGTGCGGAGAATCATCCTCGCAACTACCCTTTTTCCAGCTGAAAGGAAATTTGCAAATCTCAGTTGAAATCTCGTGGTTTTCTGGGCTTGGCGGTTGATTCAGTGGTGAGCCTGAATGGAGGGCCTTGCATCTTTGTGCAGAAGGCAAGGAACAATCTAAGTCCTTTGCGACTTGTGTCACTGCTGTCGATTTGTGGTTCTGACCGCTGCACACAACATCTGTGTAACTATATGTCGTACGTGGTGTGCAATTTCTGACTTTGGAGCTTTCCAGAGGGAAGACAAAGTCACCTCTGACAATTGTCTTTTCACATAGAAAGTTGGCCTGTGTCAAAGTCACACTTTTCAGAGGAAGGTGTGGTCGGCCACGTCAGACACCAAAACGCCAGTGGTCAGCTCGTCCCACACGTTTACGGGATGTTGAAAGCAAGCGACGGCCTTGTGTCCAGAAATGGCGAAACACGTTGAATTTTGGCGACTGCAGAACGCATCTGTGCGTGTGTGGCTCTGCAGACCGACAGACAGCCTGTGGTCCCCTTGTGATCCAGCTCAAGCTGCGCTCAGTCGCACACGAGTGGAGTGCGGGAGTGCAAGTTTCGAATTGCAGGTTGATGCTGATGACATGCAATGTTTGTGTTGTATCAACGTTCTAACTGCCTTGATCGATACACGGTGCGAAATCGACCCTCTCTCCTCGCCATTACCGGTGCTAGATAAGACAGAACTACGAAACGTACTTGACACCTGCGGTTTTCGGGGTCACAGAAACAAAGCTGTGGCAAGAGTTGGGGGCCTTACTGAGGCAAAAAGGAGCTTTGTGCTGTGTGCGGCGAAGGCTCTGATGTGAGACCCGTGCAGATTGATACTGGTGATCGAGACGGCGCCTGCGTTGCCTTGTGTTGATGACGAAAAAAGTTCTTTTGAAGGCAGGAGCGTACTCGTACTTTTCTCACGTGTCCCTGGGTGTAGATTCTGCTTCATTTACGGTGAAAAAAAACTCTGAATTTTTTGAGGAAAATATTCATTCATTTGTCATATTGGGTGCATTTTCCGAAAAAGCTTGCTTGTGTCAGGTATTTGGCAAAAATATTGATCTTTGACCCAATTGTGGAAACTTCAGGTGTCATTTTCCCACTTGGTCGCGTGAAGGGAGGCATCGCACGACTGAGGCCAGTAACGCTTGCGTGCAGTCGGGAAGCAGCTGTTGGCGAGTTGAACCCATTGGCTGCTTTGAGCTTTGGCGTGGGAAGAACCTGTGCGCAATGTTGAGAACCTTCAGGCGACATTGCCACACAACTGATGTCAAAAGCCCGTTGTTGAAAACGGCTTGTAGAGGGTTTGTGCACGGACAAAGACTCCGCAAAGACGCGCACCCAGACAGATCAGTCACTCGGACGGGTCACCGGCAGCGACAGGGCCAAGGGTCTGAAACTGATTCACGACGCTGGGTATGGGCGCTCTCAAGTAGGGTTCAGCAGGTCCACTGGCCTCTTAAACTTTCTCTCAGTTCAATTTGGTGTTGAAATTTGTCGAAATATGAAGCTGAAGTTTCCCAGTCGCCTGAGCATCCACTCACACTTTGCTCTCTCTCACCCAAGGTCGACGGAAGCAGCCGGTGGTTGTTTCCTTCGTATCAGAAATGTGTTACAATTTTACATTTGTGTCACGAGAGGAAAAGGTTCATCCCTTCGTTCTGTTATGATTTCGATTCCTTTTCAATGCGCATCGTTCAATAAATCAATGGAAGGCGAGCCACAAGTGTTGGGTGGGTTAATGACTAAAGCGGAGCTCCGTTTGGGGCAGGACTCAAGTCATGTTTCCACTGCCTCACTCTCTCGATTATTGACGATTTGAATAATAACATCCCTCGCATTGTTTGGTTTTGACTCATTCCACGTATTTGTGGCTTATCAAATAATTCTCCACTCATCACTAAGTTGCGTGCTTTGGTTTCTTCGTATTGGTGTTTGCTGCATCTTTCAAGCCTGTGCCCCACATGGCTGTGGGAAGCTCCCTCAGTTGTCTTTCACGTTGTGGTACAACATGTCGTCACCTTGTCACCCACAAAGTCTTTTGGATCCGATAAATCCGACATCGGCTTCACCCAGCAAGATTTTATCAGACGGGTTGAACAAGACCTGCAACAGGAGGAACCCTGTGTGATGGTGGCTGTCAGAATGAGCTGGTGCTCTTGGGATTTTCAGTTTCCCTCTTTTGAAGCTTGGTTGATTTGAGGTAAAGGACATGTCTGTTTGGCCAGAGAAAGAAAAGCTCACTGTCTCAAATTGTCACTGATGTGGACTTGGATGAAAAGCACAGAGCCTGACTCCTTTTGTTCTCTTGTTCAGAATTCACTCCACATTGTTCTTCATTTGGTGAAAGAATCAGCGATTCGTGTATCTATTCATTTGTGGCTGCTGGTTCTTGTCGACAACACGAGATTCAGGACCTCCTGTTTGGTCATCGCGGTGTCTGAAAATGTACCGAGGACCAAGGTGGGCCACGCATGCTACCAAACAGCTGCTTGTGGCCTTGTGTGGGTTGGTGATCAGCTGTTTGATATCCCACACGAATCCACTTGTCCTGAGACACAGTTGCATGCACGTTGTTTGAAAAGCTGTGTATGCGACTTCTTGCAACTGCAGGAAGGAAAACTGATGGTGGTCCTTCGTTGGAGTGAAGCTGCGGCCATGTGAAGCCAAAAATTCTTGGAATCGAACTGATTCTGGACGCAATATTGACAGTTATTGGCAAGACAAATGATCAGCTGTTTGAAGCTGCTTCTTAGAAACGTGGCTTTTCAAGGATGCAAAGCGTAATTATAAGTCAAGAAAGGACAGCTTTAATTTTCTTTGCGTTCCGTCGCTACATATTCAGCGAGGAATAATTTACACGGAAACCCTCGGAAGATTCTGCAGGAAAAGACTCAATGATTAGTCCGGGGGTCCATTCTATTTGCCCTCGAAACGCGGTTTCGGCGCGTTTCGGGGATCCACCGAAACGCGCACCTGTTCTTTTTGCATTTTCTGTGTCCCCGAGCCCCCACACGTTTTGAGGCTCTGTGGCCCTGTGTCACTGCTGCAACTTCTCTTCAAATTTGGGTTATTTTGTTTCTTTTTTGGTTGTTTTGGACTTTGTACTCACTTTGAATTTCCCGCTTTGAGGAACAGCAGCTGCCATTGGTCGTTGAAGCTGCTTGGAGATGACCTTCACCTTGAGTGCCAAAATGTCGTCTGCAGAAGAAGAAGAAGTGATTGGTTTTTTCTGCAAAAATAGAGGGCAAATAGATATTTGTTTAGAATGTATTTGTTTGAATATTGAAGATGTAATAGGTT
>JAAUXT010066448.1_pt1 | contig 21115 bp, 22 predicted proteins | sample 7278171 | NCBI WGS metagenome assembly JAAUXT01 (sample SAMN14350112, study PRJNA611818) | marine sediment metagenome | isolation source: surface marine sediment (1.8m) | place: French Polynesia: Moorea | collected 2018-08 | reverse complement strand
CCCAAGATGGATGGATGCAGATACAGGGGCAAACCAATATCAGACCGCTACCGCAGCTGATAAAAATTGACAAAGAATTGTCATCTGAATTACTCAAGAGAGGGCATATTTAATTTCAGTTGGTTAGAAATTCAAATGTACTCATGTAAGTGTTGTCTAAATAGAAAAAAATTGTGCCAGAATCTAGAAACTTGTTTTTTAAATGATCAGGCAGGCATTTATGAACAATGAACGTTTATGTGACCACACGCTTTTTATGCGTAGCATTCTTGTTTTTTGGGGCACCGTCTGATTGAAGACACACAAAAGTCTGCCGAAAGAATGAGACAGGCTCGGACCCAGTCGCATTTCACGTTCTTGTTGACCTGAGAAGAAAGAACTCTGTCATGGCTGTTGCCATCCCTTTGTTTCTTCCCGAACTTCGTATTTTTCAGTTTCTGCTCAACCTTGTCGTTGACCTGCAGCTCACTCTCCTGAATGGGGCTTTTGCCGTGTTAAATTTCCAATGTCTTTTGTCTGATTGCAGGTGTGGCATTGCGAGGTGAAACCAGGAATGGAAATTGTGGGGAATCTTAGATTGTTACCATTAGGAATGCAATTTGAGTGGAAACAAAGCTCCTTCCCCCCTCATCAGCGAGTTATGAAAGCGCGTTCAATGCCGTGGAAGATGTTGCCTGGGAGCGACGACATCGTATTGCCGCTCATCGAATGCGGCGCTGGCGGTGCAGAGAGGTGCGGACACGGCGCAGACCCGCGCACACTCACCGATTCGTCATTGCCAGCTCAAGGACACAAGTGACACAGCAGAGCTCTGATTGGCTGGGGAGAGAAACTCTCCGGCGCGTACAGGTAAGTAGATCCAGGACCCAAGCTGCTGTCGCCCGTTTTGCTCTCCATCGAGACTCTTTTTATCGCAAGCATCGCGAAGCTGTTCAGACTGACTTTTCATTTCCCCCTGTCGTTATCTTCCCACTTCAAATTGAGCCTTCGTTTGCTGCCCTTTTTTGTGCCCGCGGCCTGTTGGCTTCGACGCGGGTATCGTGCAATCACAATGGTGGCTGTTCAGCATGTGTGTGTGTGTGTGTGTGTGTGTGTGTGTGTGTGTGTCCGCTGACATTTCTGTGTTCATCACTGCAAGGGAGATTGGGTGTGGCACCTTTTTCGTGGAATGTTTGAAAATGTCGAATTTTTCCTGCATTTGTCTCCTGTGCAGCGTCTGGTCAAGAATTGATTTATGTCTCAGGAAGAATATGACGAATTCAAAGAATATTGCAAACAATTTCAACAAATAATCACAGTACGAAACTTACGCATTGATGTGCAAAATTATTCAACTGCGATGTGTGTCATGCAAAAGAATAAAAAAACTTCGTTGCACACTAAACGAGTGATTCATGTAAAGGAGAAAGAACGCAAATTTAATTGGAATGTTGTGAAATTAAATCACAGATAATTATCAAACCAAAACAGAACACACAATTGAGTAGATGAGAACGATTTTTTTCATCAAAAAAAATTTTCGATGTCAAATCATTTCTGCATTGTTTGAAAAAGAGGTGTGTTCCCCGAAAAAGAGTCTTGCTCCTTGGGGTCCAGCACATTTTTCGTGGAGGGTAAGAAAATGTTCAGGAATCATTTCTCACGACCTGTCACAACATTTTGGGACGGGGGGGGGGTTGGTCCTGAAAATTTTGGGACAAGTTGTAATTGCTCACTGATCACTTTTCATCTGTCCCAAAATTTTTGGACTGCTCCCCATCCCCGATGTTGCATGTTGCAGGTCCCAGTCCCGTTTGCAAAAAAAAAATTAGAATATCACCTTTGCTCAAAGCTTCATGTTGCAGCACACCAGGCTGGGGTCAGCAACATATTTTTCGTGGAAGTCGGGCAATGTTCAGGAATCATGTTGTGCATTTTTTAATCCCCAGAGGGGCGAAGTGCAATCACCATCTGTACGTGTGTCTGTGTCTGTGGACTTCGGGGTTGGGTGGGGTGGAGGGTTTCGGCAGTTAGACCTCGCTACACAACATGTTGGACAAAAACACCAGAGATCGCGCGCTCTGCGATCTCTTGCTCTGTCTGCTTTGAAGACAAAGCATCTGACCACATTCAAGGGTATTTTTGCTCAGGCTCAAAATACATTTTGAGGATTGTGCCAAGGAAAAAGAACAAGGTTCTGTTTTGTGTATACGAGCATTTTGTGTCTGTGACCAGACGGAATTGGAAGTGCTACACATCGCTTGCGAATGGAAAAGCTGTTTCTGGTGGAACACGTTGCTCGCTGTCTGGATGCACCGTGGGGCACGTACTGGTATCAGTGTGGTTTCATTTGGACAAAACAGCACGCAGCACTCGGATGACTAATAGAACAGTTCAGTTACTAATGGCCTCGTCGAGGTCGCCTTGGGCCGGAGAGCAAAACATGACAACCCGTGTTGACATATTGTGGACGGAACATATGTTTTTGCAAGGTGACATTTATGGTTTGTTCAACGAGGCTTGAAAAGAGACCGAAGCAATTTATGCTTGTGTACTTTTGAGTAAAATTTGACCAAGCGCTTTGTTGAGGAAAGATCAATATGTTGTTTCACACAGGCCACCCACGTGAAGAGATCGTTTCGCCAAGGTGACTTCCACTCGAAATGTCGAACTCTTGTGCACTGTGAGGCTGCGTCATCCACGTCCTTCTGAGTTTGACGGAAGAAACGTCAGCCGCCATGGCAGTCTTTGTTCGCACATTTCACGATGTTCAGAGACGAAGTTTCCAACAAACTCTTGACCGACTCGATGGCGATCGCAAGATTTCTTTTTCTCTTGTGTCAGTGTGTGTGTTTGGCAAGTTCAACATTTTCGACGTGCAACACGAAGTTGTGCGATGGAAGCCTGTCAACATTCCAACAGACGAACGAACTGTTTGCTAAGAATTTGCAAACCTGTTTTGGCACGGTTTCCAGTGTTTTTTGTTTGACTGGTATTGATCATGTTGTCTAGTGTACTGATCTGCCCTACTCACCTGTTTCTGGCCAATTAACGCGCCCGAGGCGCAAATGGATCTGTAGGCAAACCAACATTTACACAACACTCCGTTTTCTGTTCTTTTCCGATTTTAAAATCTCAACTCGTGCGTAAATTGAAACGGTACTCCAATTTCAGCTTGGCAATAACTCTTGCCTACTCGCGCTGTAAAGGACTTTTTGGTGCCATTTCTGAAAACCTTGACAATCTCGCGAGTATTAAATTTTCAGTGTAATTAGCTGTTCCCTGGAAATGTTCGTACGAGAGCTGTCCCGTTTGTTTCCGTCGAGTTGGTTGGGACTGACAGAACGTGCATTTGTGGCGTCTGGGAATCGCAACTTTTACAAGCGCGAGGGCAAATTACAGACGGGCATTTTTTCACAAGGTTTCAGCGTTGGCATAATCCGAGAAGAGTTCATTGTAAAATTACAGGTCATAAGCGCAAGCACGCTCCACGACGTTGCGAGGGGTCCTTGCGAGGCTTTTTCCGGGTCCTGGATCACGCACTTGTCTGTCTTGGCTCGAGGGGAGACGAGTTCGTCTGTTCGGAAACACAGTTGGTTCTTCGAGTCCGAAACGATCGTGTTTCTCGGCGTATGAAATAATTGACAACAATTAAAGCACTGCTGGATTCAAAGAAAGGAATTGGAAGTACGTACTCGTATCGGCTGACAAATTGCAAGAAAAAACAACACAGCAGTGGTATGAGTACCACTGATTATGTCTGGGTAGGCAAGATGGCGACACGGGATTGTGGTGGAGACTGCTCGTCTGTCTGATCTATTTATTGCCCATTTTATAATCCATTTGGTAACTTGAGCCAAATGTCTGGAACCGGACTGGTGTAGTTCTGGGTGAATAGCACTGGGCGATAAACCTCGGAGAAAGAAAGGATGGGAAAATACACGAGGATCTGAATATTTACAGGTTCCGTGCGGGGATCTCGTCGGGAAGGCGCGCTGTTCGATCATTTTCGCATCTGATGCTTTGAACTTCGACTGCGCATCTGGAAACAACCCAAAGAAACGTTCCCAGAAAGAGATGCTTCATTTAAAAAAAAGAAAACCAGTGTAAGAAGCACCGTGCTTCAGATCACTGTCGTGAAACTTCACTGCAAACAAGCAAAAGTGAATGAACCAAGTGGGTCATCAATCGTGCTGCGAACCTTTTTGCTGTGATGCATTTTCGAGCAAACAAGGCACGACTGGTGGGAATCATCTGATCATCTGTTGAAGATAAATGTGCCAAGTGTGATTTGTGTGTCTGGCGCTGCATTTCAGAGAAGCGGCAAATTCCCATGTCCCAGTGACCCCACTGGGCCATTGTTTGTGTCATTGTGCGCGGTTCAAGGCCTGTCCCAAGTACCCATCAAAACAGTATCCACAAACAGTTGTGTTTTCCAAGAGATGCGTTTGAAATTGCAAAGGGTGTTCAAGGGCAGAATATCAGGAATTCTGCAGTGGCAAGGCAAGAAAAATGTTTTGCCGCCTTCCCACTTTTGGCTGAATCCGCTTGTGTTCTTTGAAGCTAGTGATTCAATAGATATTGCAATGACAAGATAGCAATTGCTGCAAAGTGCGGCGTCGAAGCATTACCAGATGTGTTTTTTGTCGCAGCATATAAGTAGCTGTACGCGTCAAGTTGCAGAAGAACATTCATTTGTGTCGCTTTGAAAATTGAGATCTTGTTTCGTTTGCGTTGTCTTTGAGGGAATTCTCTCGTGGGGTTGTGTGAGGATTCTGCAGGTCGGGCAATCAACACAGCCATCCCTCTCCTACAACCACAATTTTCAGATTGGTCAAGCTGGAGGAAGTCACCTGTTTTGCAACAATGTGGAAATGGCGGGTTATGTTGGACAATCTGTCTGAATCACCCCAGCACATGTACACACACACACACACACACACACACACACACGTCTCTGTTGTGAGAGGTGACGTGGATTTCAACCATACCTGGGCATTGACCAGTTTGAAGGACAAGTACATTGGGGAAGGGATGACAGTTGAAGTTTGCAATGCTCAGGAACTTTGCAATAATTCCCACGCACCACACCACGCTTGCTTTGTGCGCCTCTGTTCAATGCGTCAGTGTTCTTGTTTGGGAACCAGCCCTACAAAACGTGCATTTTGCAACAAAATCCAGATTTTTGTTCGTTCCTTTGTTGTTTTTGAGAAAAGTCATTTCCTTCCTGTAAGGGTTTTTGTTTTCCTTAATTTTCCAAGCATTGCGCAGACCTGTGTTTGTGGGGTTTGGTTCTGGGCTTTCTTCTAACATCAATCGGACAAAAAAAGCTGTTGGTCTTCCTCGTCTTCATTTGGTCAGATGAAGGTTCAGAGACACCAGAGCTGATCTCTGCAGACGAGACGAATACTTGTGGGCCTCACGGACACTGTCAGAAAGTGACTCTCGGGGGGATTTGTGCTGAAGAGACGAGGGATGTGATTTTGAGGGCCGGGGTTCGCACGTCTGGTGGTTGGCATTGATCGGAACAAAACGCCAACAGGCTGTCGTGCAAGAAAGAGAAAACCTCGGCACGACCTGGTGTACACACACCCTCTGACTTCAGCTTGGGGCCGCGGGCTTTCTGCGCGCAGCCTAATTGTTGACGTATACATTGAGTTTCATACCTGCATACTTGTATTGCTGAGCTGCTCACGCGACTCCCCTCGAGGTTCCTGGCGGGCGGCCGTCCGTCGAGTGGCGTTGCGTGCATGCTGTGTGAAGCGCCTGTTGTGCGTCGAACGAAATGATTTGTCAGATCGGACTCTGACAGGTACCTGTGAGCGTCGGCTCCTTACAACAGCTCTGTTAAGATTGCGCGGGATTGGCGACTCAGCCTGCGCGGATCAGCATCCAACGGGAAGAAGCGATGGCAGAGAAGGCGGCGAGACCTTTGGGCGACCCTGCGCTCAAGCAGATTGATTGTTGCCTGTTCAAATGCTGTGACACGGGCTTTGGCCACAGTGTCGCTCCAGCTTTGATGAGAGAGAAAAGTGTTGCTGAAGATGACAATGTGCAACCTCGTCTATGACTGCTGGAGCCAATTCTGTGATAAGTTGTCACCTGTGTCTGTTGAGTGTTCCTGTGTGGAGCTGCGTGCCTGCGACCGAGATGCACTGACAGAAATGAAAACACCAAAATGTTCTTGTTCAATCAACATCTGGACATCAATGATCAGGCAAACACAGTGCGACGACAACAGAAAGAGCGGAGAAGAAATGTCAATCAAAGCAAAATTTTGTGTTTGGTTGTCGAATGAAAGTGCGGGTTGAGCGTAGTGTGTCAAGCAACAATCTGTGCACGTACTCGTGTACGAGTTCTGCGTGCGAAACTTCGAAAAATTTCAGCGTAAGGTCTGTTGTCCAGAGCACCTTGGGAGTCAGGAAACACTCGAATGGGACTAAATTGTGTTTTCCAGTTGGCTTTGTTGGAATAATGATGAAGTGCCCTGATCAATCTCCGTCACCTCTGCAGGACACTTGATCCTCACCTCTGCAACATCCAGGCTCAACCCCAGTTGGCACAAGCGGGAGTTTATCTGAGAGCTAACATGCAAAATGGCATATTTTAGACGGCGGTGGAGGCAGAAAAGTGAGAGATTGACGACCGATATTTTCCCTCTGAGTTGGCAAACCTCGATGGTGGTGAGGTGTTGTTTTGCAGTAAACATGGGGCCGCCGTCTGGGTTAGTAACGGATGAGTTGGGCCGGTGCTGCACTCTACCTGCACAATGATCAAAATGTTCAACTGGCCTGATTACCCAACACAAATAAAGCGCGGGCCGGCGCAGGTGACGTGATTTACATCGCCGCTTCCTGGGTCAGGGCACACCACAGGGGTTTGTATGAGCGGATCTCGAAATTAGATCCGGAGTGTGCTGTGCTGTTCGTGTTTCTGTGGGATGAGACAAGGTGAGAAACCCCACCAGAAAACACTATCGGTACGGCACCCACCAAGCAAAATCAGGCGTCTGATAAATTACTGAGCATGAAAAATGACATGGATAACTTAGTTGAGTGGAGTGATGAAAGAGTCAATAGATGTAGCGCGCTCTCTGGGATCCGCTCGTGTCTGGAGGTAGATGCCCCGCTTTGATCCCTGCTTTGTGTGCCGCAAAAACTTCCACCGCTGCTCAGTGCAGCTGATGTGTCGCGGACAAACACAGATCTGTGGGCATCAACAAGTCTTTTGCTCGCCTGCCTCCGAATGTTGTTTTTCTGCTTTCAATTAAGATTGCTGATTTACTGGTCTGTTTTTCACAAGCAGTTCTCGGATATCTTCATTAGATGCAAAAAGGGGTTCCCAGAATGGTGCTGTTTGTCTTTTCGAGCCAAAACATCAAGCAAAGCTGAAACGAACGGGCGGTACAGCGAACAGCACGGTTCCAGGTGACTCTTCGGTTGGAAGAGTAACTTCATTAGTGGTGCTCTGAGAAGAATACAGAGAGCACAATGGTTCGGAAGCACAGTAATTGCGTTTGACCGCCGTGTCCTTGTTCTGTCGGGTCAAGCGCAAACAAGGCGCAAAATAGCCAGGAGAGTGGTCATTGAATGTCGAGCTGAAATTTGGGGACAAGAGAAGGGCGGATTCCCGACGCGAGCCCTGGGTGTCAAGGATTCAAGGCCTGAGGAGCCGGAAAGACTGCCGAATCCTCGCATACGACACACGTTGTTGCAACAATGAGTGGTACTCCCCCCCCCCGCACAGATGTCTTGGCCTTGGCCTGGTGTTTGGAGTGTGTTCTCTGGTTTTGGCTGTGCTCCGTGGGTTTCGCTGTGCATGGTGTCGGCGGGGTTTACACACAGCAGCTGCGACTGGTACGTGGGTTCTTGTGTGGTTCGTTTCCAAGCGCTGGTGACACTGTCGAAAACAGTCTCTTTTTGATTCCAGAATGGGGATATCCAAAGAGGATTGGGTACTTGAATGCACTCCGGAAGTCTCTTGGAGTCTCTTGATGCGGTTTTGCGCACAAATTCCATCAGCGGCTGCGCGTTAATTGGCTCAAATCGTTGCGAGCGGCAACTGCATCGAGGACGTCTGTAATACGGACCTGGCCACTTGGAGCGCAGCCGCGGATTTCCGCATTTAATCTACAAAGTGAATGAGTCGTGAGCAGCTTTGGTGGAACGATTTGATTGAGATTTGAAAAGGTTTCTATTTTCTGCAAACGTGACTTACGTATTTTTGAGTTCTCCAAAAGTGCAATTTGCCAAAACCAAAGGAGCAGTGGTGTTGTTGACCAGAACAAACAGTGGTGAACAACCGTGACTTCCTCCCCTTTTTGTGATCCCCCTTCCAGGTTGGCAAATAACCCTTCCCTCTTGTCAACAGTGCTTGCTCTCTCCTGGTCAACCAAGAAACTTTGTGCTCAACCAAATCCTCCCATGCTTGTGAACTTTCTCCTTTGTTGACTTGCTGGGCGTGGCAATTAAAGTCAGCTGCCTTGGTGGAGCGATCTGGCTGTGATGAATGACGTGTGATTGCCAGATCTTGTCACACGTTTGCCTTTTGGGGGATCGACTCAGCATCTCATCGGCTTGGCCACGTCATGTGTCTCCTTCCAGTACCGACGAAGTGGTGGTTGATTTCCCCAAATACAGCTGCGAAAACGACCAGGACGTCTTGCATGCTTGCCACCGCCTTTTCTGTGTGTCAGCTCCGCAGACGGGCGGCTGCAGACGGACAGCGAGGGAAAGCGTGGAGACATGACCCGGCGTGTTTGAGGTGGCCGTTGAGTTGTCACTTTGACTGTGGATTCACAGGCCCCATTGGGCTGGGCAATGCTCTTTGACAGGACACGCACCGGGGTCCGCTGAAACTTCCTGCAGTCGTGGGCCCTTCTGAATAGCCTCGTGGTGATTTGCGGCCAAGAAGTGTGGAATGATGAGCGCGCGTGACAGCGCACGCGAATGATCCTGTCGCGCTGTCCACCAGAACAAATGGGACGCCGGTCGCGGTGTTACGTTACAACAAAGTATTTCTCGGAAAGACTCGTCCGATGCCTTGAGCAGATGAATAGATTGAAAAAAGCAGTGGTGAAATTGCTTTTGTTGCTTGTGAGAAGAATGTACGAGTATTTGCCCGACCCACGGGCACAACGCTTTCGACGGCCGGTGTAACACGTTGTTTCATAAGAGGAAATGATCAGTTCGTTTGAGTCAACTTTCTTGCGCGGGGGACACTGACGTGTTGTTGTGTGGAAAGAACTGCTGCTACATGGATCGAGGCCTGTTCCTTCTGACACTAATATCACCAAATGACTGCGCGACGACAAATGAATGCGTCAGTTCCAGCGAATTAACCCTCGTCACAAAAAGCAGCGATTAGATCAAATAATAAACCGCTGTAATAATGCGGCGCTACAATTTGTTCCCCATCTGCGATGACTGATGGCTTCAATTCTCTCGATGGATTTGTGATGGCCATTATTTAGCCCTCTGACCTCTGTATTTGACCCCCTAGTCTTGATAAGAGTCCAATAACTGTATCAGTTTGCAGAATGGGAAAATCATTTTGCAGCAGAATGCCTCCGGCTGCAAGCGCTGATCTCCCTCTGGAGATTGGCCCACAGCCTTTTCGATACATCTCAGTGGGATGTCGATCTCTCGCTGGTGAAAGCTGTCATCTTCGAGTTGTACGTACAGATGTTGGCTCAGTCGAGCTTCATTCTTCTCCTCACCAAGGCAGAGTCCTTGATCATGATTGACGGTTTTGTTGACTGCTGACATCAGTTGAAAAAATGAACCGGAAATCCATTTGTTGAAGAGCCATGTCGCCGGATCAAATTGAGGGAACTGAAGAAACTTCAAAATTAGCAAGCTCGAAAACTGATTTTCGCGCGAGTGCTTGTGGTCGGGTGTTCGTATCAGTGAAGCGGCGGGGTCCCCAGACAGAGCCTCTCCCAGTAATCGCTCATACTTTGTCAGATTGTGACTTTGATTCCGATATGAGTCTGACACATGATTTATATCGATCTGTAATTCCGTAGTTGAGCCGGATTCTACGGAGCATTGAGTTTCCGCAATTTTCATTTGTATGCATTTGTCTGAGGGAAAGGTACTGACTGAAACTCCTTGTTCGAGTCGTGAAACGGCTGTTCGATCTGTTGTGTCTCAAACAGAAACAAGTGAAATTTCTCTGAGTGCGAGAAAATCGACGTCGCTCGCACAGCGTCAGAGGGAAATGAGCAGAACATAAACTGTTGAAAACCAACACAGCATCACCGATCAGCAATTTCTTTTTTCGTGCTGTTTGGACAAGCGGAGCCTGTTCCGAGATGTGCGCATCTCTCTCCCCGATCCTCACTTGTCAGTCGGTTTTATTGGAAGCAACAGCGAGAACCCGGGGCCGACCTTCAGGTTCAATGCGATCGGATTTAATGTTTCGAACGCTGACTGGCTTGAACGGTTTTCATTTACCTTCCGTAGACGGCTTATTTTGCTCCGGATTGCAGTACCGTCCCTCCACTGTCGTCAAAACAACTCAGAGGCAGAGCAGTTCTTGTTGCAGTTGCAAAAGCGTCGTGCTTTGATGCGCATTTTCTCATCAAGATTCAGACTCCGTGGATCATTTGAAGAAACGTGCATGTCTGCGTTCTCCTTCGTTTTGCTGAAGCGGGAGGTGCCTGTGTTCGTGCAGGGCAGGTCATCTGAAGAGGCAAAATCTTGAAAAGATAGCGAGGGTCTGGAGATTGCTTTTCTCGGCTGCAGTGTGATCTTCGTCCCCCTGAAACGACTGTTGACAGCTGAAGGCGCGGCCGGTTAAGTGCTGAGCTTGTCAGACAGGTCTGCTGCAGCGGCGCCGGATCAGCTGTGCCGGCCGAGTCGCCAAACACCTCATCAGAAAAACACGTTGACGTCTGCCCGTCTCAAAATCTTTTCTTTTTGGGTGTCGGAGATTCGGACAATTTCTTGAGGCGGCCTGTCAAGAAAGGGACCTGTACCTTCGTGGAAGCGAGTCAGAGCAAACTGTGACCACGTTTTCTTTCTCGGATTCTGTTCCCGTCGTTCGAAGCGGACGCCATTTACTGGGTGTGCGCAGCGGATAAAATTTGCATGCGTATGTGTAGTAGGGCTCATGTTATTACATTTGTCTCGTAAAAAACAATCGGAAATCTGCCCTGTGCCCCCTCCATGGACCTGTCCAATTCAGAGGACATAAATGTCCATTACGGCCACAAAAGGTAAAACTTTTATGAAGCAGCAAAAGACATGGCGGAAGGGAATGCGAATGCTGCAGAAATATTGCTTATTTCCTGGGAGGACAAAAGAAGCTCGGAAAAATGCAATAATCTCGTGCTCTACACACATTCCTTCGCAAAGAAGAATTTTGGCCTCAAGCAAAAAAGGTCCAATCTGAGATCGGTTTCAAGCTGTGGCTTTCATGACTGCAGCAGCAGCGGACTATTCTGAGGCCGCAGTGCTGCACCGTGGTGATGCTTGCGTCTGACAATCGTGTCGCCTGCTTTGGGTTCTGGTTGGGGTTCCGCTTCTGAAATGGGAAAGGTTTGGTTGGCTATGAAGAAAGCAACGGGGTTCGATCTGTTGTGATGTGGGTTTTAGTTTTGACACAAAAATCTGTGTGAAGGTGTTGTACGAGTACGAGTATGTGCAGGACCGGACGCAGGCGTGACTCGAGGATCTCGACGATCACATTCTGTTTTCTCTAATTCCTTGTTCACCATGTCAGCAGTGTTTATGCTGAAACAACGGAGCACTCCTTTCCTGTTTAATTATTGACCAGGCCGCAAATGAAAATCGATTGACCTGGCAGTTTTTCAGAGAAACTATAAACCCAATTCAGCGTATGATTTTATGTTCACGATAGTGGAGCCATATGGTACCCACTGGCCAGACCACGGTACTGAACAACGCAACAACTGTGTCCACGGGCATAAAATTTCCTTCTTGCTCGTCTCAAACACAAACCACCTCGAAACTCGGTCCAAATACCCTTTTGTTGAAGCATTTGAATCAAAACTTTTTGAAAGTCTGCTTGAAAGGGTTCTACAAAAAGTATTGTTTGTCATTTTCACAGTCTCCGCTGTGGACGTGTTCTGCTGCAAGAGTGCGAGTGTCTCAGTGTGTGTGTGTGTGTGTGTGTGTGTGTGTGTGTGTGTGTGTGTGTGTGTGTGTGTGTGTGTATGTGTACGTTTCAACTTTTCCAAAGCAAGCCAGTGCTCTGGTGACTACAGTTTGCTGCCAGGTTTGGAAGGGACACTTGGTGCACGAAATGATCTTTTTTGTCCAAAATGTAACAAGAGCAAGGAAAAGTTGTTGCAGGGGTACGTACCACTTCCGAAAAGTTACCTGCAGGCCAACACTTCCCTCCCCCTGCATCTTTAAAATTCCAAAAAGCTGGTGCAGCCTCAAGAGAGTTTCAAATGGGGTGCCCTCCCGCCCGTTGACTAAAATCTGGACTGAGCAAATTTCACGACTGTTCGTGTCGGGGGGCACGCCGGTCTTTCAGCATGCTTGTTGTGATTCGACATTTTGTCAAACTTGGGCTGTGCTGGGAAATTTGATCTTCGACGCTGTTAAGTGGATAAGAGGAAAAGCTGAAAGCGTTTTCCAGAAGCCTCGAGAGAACAACACGGCATGATTTCGCTGTTGAGATTTCTGTCGCGTCTGCTGTCACGTCGGTAAAACATTCTTGCAACTGAAACATATTTTTGGTCAGAAAAGCGGAACGTCGAACACGTTTGCTGAGAAAAGTTCTTCGGCATGACGTCTCATTTTGCGTCCTCGACTGAGAAGAGTGGCAGCGTATGGAGCACGAAATGTTCCAGAGAGAATACGATTTTCTCTTGTGGAGCTGAAACAGCTGAAAGACTTCCAGGAAGAGACAGGTATTGAGCGTTCTCATGCTTTACTGTGTGAAAACCACAAGTGTTGCGCCAATGACGCAACACACACATGAATGGAAATGAATACCGAAGAAGGAGAGGGGAGAAGAAAACTTGAAAGAATAATCGTATTTGATTTTAGCTACATGTCTGCTTGTGCCGCGCAAGAGCTGTCGTGAGATAAAGAATCACTTCTCCCGCTGTTGGTTCAGACGCACTGCAACAGCAGGCGCGGGTTCCGCCATCCCCTTGGGTGTTCTTTTGGCGTGCGCAGCGCCAGCGAAGTCGCACAACTCAGCCGCCGTCATCGGTCTTCATCAGCTCAACGTGACATCTTGTGTCATGCGATTAGATGAATAAATGAGGGCAATTTTTTGCCAAGGTAATCAAACAAGTGTTTGGAGGTAGGAGCCGCACTCACAAAACAAACGCTTCGTCTCGCCAAATTCATTCACAAACCAGTCACCACGCAAACATACGAGCGCCGGAGGATCCAACTGCCGTTGGCCGTGCGACCAATTTTCGTCGTGCTGGCAGACTTTGCGTTCAGTGGACTTTTGCTACTTTGGCGTCACTGTTGATCAACGTCGCTGACAAACCTGAGATTCCTGCGCGCGATTTTTTCTCGCACGGATCAGAGATGGTTTTTGTTGCGCGGGAGGGTCTTTTCATTCGATTTGCGGGTCCAGAATACAGGCACGATCATATCGAGATTCCATCAAGGTTTCCACGTCGCAGACGGTCTCGCGCGCTTGACGCACCTGGAAAAAGTGGAGTCTGGCGCCGAGGACACTTCAGAATCAAATCCCAATCAAACCCGTTACCATTGCACATAAATGTATGGATATGTGTGAGGTGGAAAATGCATTTCAGAGTTTGACAAGCAGTTCCTCGTTAAAATCAAGGGGAAGGGGAAAATAACTTTGCTGATTGTGCGATTGTGTTTTGACAGATTGAAGGTCATTTCATTGAACATCCAGCGCATAAATGCGTGCACGATTCCGCTGTAGGTAAACTCGTGCTTTCTGCGTCCACCGGGAAATACTTTCCTCCAGGCAACAACAATGTTGGGAGGTTACATTGACCTACTTTGTGCTGGAGAAGACCTTTCATGTTCAAGACAATCTGATATGCTGATATGAAATATGAAGTAGTGTTGGTGTGTGCAGTTTGCGTTTGCAAATGAGGTGGTGCGGTGCACACAAAAGGGATTTCCAAGCTGCATTTCTTGTCACAGTTTGTCATGTTTGTTCAAGGCCACCTCATTCCTCGGGAGGCAGGCTGCGAGAAAAGAGCTTTTCACTTGTTTCCATTTCCAGCCACTGATTGCAGGGCCGACAAGTGGACTTGTAAAAGGATCTCTTGCTTTTCAGGCGTTTAATAAGCTCTTTATTTCGGTTGTGCTCGGAACAGACCGAATCTCTGTTGACTCAGCGTGGAAAGCCGTGTTAACTGAAAGTGACTGCCTTCTCAAAAACTCGAGCAACGTTCGTGCTTGGAAAGTGAGCCAAACGACGGAAAGGTTTCACCGTTTGGTCTTTTGCGCGACGAATTGGCCCATTGCTATCTGGTTTGGTGTTGACCAACACATTGTTCTTTTTCACGACCAATTTTGCAGCCACAAGCGTCAAAGGACATGAAATGTGCTTGAGAAAGAAGAATAATTTTTTTCCCGAACGGACTGGAGAGAGAGTCGAGGCAGTGAGCACACATGGCAATAGTGCATATCTCTGTTGAGAAGTGTGGACACTGGCTCTGGTCTATTTCCACTGTTGACTCTGCTTTTCTCGTCGTGTGGACACGGTAAACACGGCGCCTTTTCTGCTTCCTTCTTCCAGCCGACAGGTTTTGCGCAGTTTCCGTCCAAGATCTTTAAACTTCTGCCTTGTCAGCGAGCGGCCTGCGAAAATCACCAAACGAAGTTTCTGACAATGCCATTGCAGATGCAGGCTTCATGGCAGTTGTCGGACTTCAAGCAGCTTCTTGAGAAGACAAGCGTTTTTGTTCCGTCGTCATGTTATCGAGATCGTAAAAAAACATCGTTCAGAAGTGGGGTAAAGGGAACGAACCAAGTTCCAAATCGTTGCCAAGTGACATGTTTGACTGATTTTTCCGTGAAACTAATTGCTTCTTACAAATCGCACAAAATCTTGTCAGGCGCAGACATAAAACGGCTTAATCTCCTAATTCAATGGAGACCTTCCATTCGTGTGAAGCTCCTTTTCGCGTTGCCACCAGAACTGCAGCTCTGGATTTGTCTGCGCTGACATTTCCGTCGTTATGCAGAGACAGTTGCAGTTTCCTGGCTGTCTCCTTCGAGCGCCTCGAGGGTCATCGCATTTGACAGATTATCCGGGCAAACGAGAAGACAGTGCACAACAACACACGTGCACATGCACACACACGCACACTCACAGACCACACACATTGGCGGCAGAATTGCGCACCAATGTGAGGCCAACTCATTTCGTGCAGATTTACCTGCTTTCCAACCAACGAAATTGAAATGCCTTTCTGATCGGACAAAAGAGCGCGAGCCAACGCAGCAAGTCGCTGTTTGAACACCCAAAAAATGACCCTGGCCTTGTCGCCTTCGCACTTGCCAAATCACAATTTAAGTGGCGTTGTTTCAGCGTCGTGCGTTCCGACTTGCGAATCGCGTGGCTTGCCTGGCAGCCTGAGCGCTTTCATTGCAGTGACTGTGACGTCTGAATTTCTGATTGAGCGGTTGATCAGTGAGGAATGGCTCGATGAGTCCTGGCCACATCTGCATATCCGCGCGCTTGACCTGTGTAAATATTTGTACAACATAGCGGCTTATTGTGCGCGCTGTTTGTACACATATCGCAGCGCGCGGCTCACCTGGTCATTTTCAGGGCCACGAACCCTTCCGCTGCAGGTCGAGCGCTCTGCAGGATCAGCAGTGCAAATCTGCTTTGATGTGAAATTCGAACTCTTTCTGATCGGAAAGCAAAGAGTTCCTGCTGAGCGCAAGACTCGACAAGTTAAATGGGGCGTATAGATCTTGACTGAAAGTCAAAACACCGATCTGTGATAGTTTGCTTTTCCTACCTCCGGAAACATGACCTCATCCCCAAAAATCGACGCCGGTTTTGTTCAAGATGAGGTGATCATACGAGGGCCAGGGACGTGTTTTGGTTCCCCTGTTCGGCATGCACACGGGGTGCCAGGAAGAGTCATTTCTCGACGATTCAAAGTGAACTCGGAAGGTGCGCCTCAGCCCGGAATCCCGTGGCTGTTGACGGGAGCCCGACATTCTCGAGAGGGCGGACTGGGACGCTGCTCAGCCTCGCTCCGCACCGTCCGCCCCAGATTCCCGTGCAAACCGAATGTGGATCCTGCAGCATGGGAAGCAGATCTCTGCTCCCACTTTTCACGACTCCCCAACATTCAACCCCAGTCCACATTCATCAATACTGACACACATCCCGTAAGCCATGTTAGCATATCTTTACATTTGCCGGATATATTTTGTCTGCAAACACAGACAAATGGTGTGTCGATGTTGAGTCGGGTATGCCCACCATCTCCTCTCAATATCAGACGAGGAGTCACAGGTATGCTGTGAGAACTTCGGAACTGCGTGACTTGAAGAAAACGTCTCGTGTTGTTGTTTTCTGAAAAGGACTGAGGGCGTGCTTACACGCTTGTGGCCCTCCGCCTGGAACGGCGTCTCGTGCGAACGATTCTTCAGACGAAAAATGACGTCTGTCAAACTGAGCGTCAGAACGTGAAAAATCTTTGTCACGTTCGAACAGCGTCCCGAAAGTGTTCTTGTTTGCCTTCCAAACCGCGCGTAATGATTCATGCGGTGCAATTGTTCCGCTGGGCCAGAGTGCCTTTGCTCACCTTTTTGCTTAATTGCTTATGACAGGTTGATACTGCTCGATTTGATTAATTCCTGACCTGAATTAAAGGGTATTCTCCCTTGGGAAGGAAGGATTCTCCCGGCACTTCGGTGCAAACACATAAATCTTGAGTGCAGGACTCCCATGAAGCTGTTAGGAATCCACGCAACGGGTGTGTGTGAAGTTTTAATTTTGTTTCAAAGAACAATTACTGCTGAACAGAAGAGGTCTTGAAGAGTTGTGTTCCGGATAACGCAACTTCATTTTGCTGCGTACGCTTCACTGAGTTTTGCAAAAAATGTCAGCATTTCTGTTTGAAAAATATACATGAGCATCACAGGTGGCAAGCACAACTTGACGATTGTGTCGTCGTCGCACGGAGCACTTCACGGGAATTTCTCACCAAGTCTCATGTGAAATACTTCCATCCCCGAAATGAGCCCGTGTGAAACGTTCAGACTTGTGCTCAGCATGTGGTCGTTTGAAACGCAAAACTGAGATGATGCTGTAGCAGGAATAATTTGTGTTTGTGTGACAGATGTTTTCATCAACTTTTTGTTTTTTTCCTGCCTCTTACGGTTGAGTGCGTATTGTTTCAGATGATCGCAAATTGCCTCTGCTCTGCAGTGGTCCATAGCTAGAAAATATTGTAAAAGACTTCAGTTGTTCACCATTCTTTACTTGACGTCTTTTGCTGGGCCTGTGGGCTTGAAAACTCATTAAAAATACAGTAGGAGCCAGGAATTCTTTCTTGGGTCGACTACTTGTGCGTCGGTGCGTGCACAACATTTAGACTTGGACAGGACCTTGCAGGCACCCCAAGATATGGGAGAACATTTTGGATGTCGTGAAGATTTGCTACGCTGCTGACCCTCCCTTCCCGCTCACATTGCAAACTAAAATGGTCTCATATCCAGGTTCACGAAATTGTTTGCTTCGAAATATTGGTTCACTCAAGCTTTGTTTTCAGAAAAAGACACGTCGTCTTGCTAAAACATCATTGCGTGTCAGGCAACTTGGTTGAGCGGCCTCTGTTTTTACATTGGCAATAGATTGAGGTGACAGCGATCACCCTGACCACGACTCGCAGCTGAAGGGTAACCACAACTCCCCAAAGCGGGGTAACTGCACAAAAAAGAAAGGAGTGGTCACCCCCCCCCCCTCTCTCCGTCACCTGGGTGCGTGTCGAATGCGGAGACTGTTTCTTGTCGCGCAGGTTTTGTTACAAGGCCTCTTCGGTTGCGCTGACGTTCGAGTGAATGATGTTTCAAGCAGCGAGACGGCAAAGACGTCTGTCTCATTGTGTTGATCCAGTCAACACAGACGGATCAATCTCACCAGAGCTTTGTTTGATAATCTGACTTTTCAATTAGCTCAAGAAGCTTCCATGTGGAGAGTTCGTCGTTGGCCATCAATTGGTTGTTGAGCAGTGATGATTTTTTCCACTGGAGAGTCGTCCCATTGGAAAATCGCCCTTCTGATTCAGGTTTTGATTCACATCAGGCCAGACAGGAATGACTTCAAAGAATATGCGTGACTCAGATTTGGATTTGAGGATGCAGGAAGCAGTTCTTGTGCTCAGCTGATGTCGAGTACCTGGAAGCCACGTTTAATCAGCTGCATTCGATTGAAGTGCTCTTTTCCACGCCATGCGTGGCAGGTTAGTCAAAGGGTCTGTCTGGTTGAAGTCCTCTTTGCGAACAAAATATATAAGTTCCCATGAAGGGCAGAATGTCGAGCCTCAGTACAAAAGAAAGCTGGCATTGCGTCGCACCAATGGGAGCGTGTGCAGGTTTCAAAATAGGAGAAACAATTCAATCCTTTCACGGGTAACTTGCAAAAAAATGAAAGCGAACGTCAAACTGAGACGCAGAAGCAGGGAATTGGGCTTTTCTGCTGTCAGGGTTTGAAGAGTGATCCGTCAAAGCCTAATGCCACAGGTGTCTGCGTCTGCTGCGTTTTAGAGTTTCCTCGGCTGAACGACTGGCGTTGCTTGAAATCAGTGAATAGTTCCGGAGATTCGACAGCACAACAGCCCCACCTCCCCCCATGCGTATGAACGCGACATTGTGGGATCAGATCTGGGTCAAACATGAGCCCGACAAGAGCATTTTGTCTGCTTTACCGACCTCCAGGACGGGGTCCTGCCCGTGGAGACCCACTTTGCCTGCGTTGCTTCCCTGCGTATGTGCCGTGTCCCCAGACGGGACTGCAACTCATCCATTTCAATTGCAAAAGAGCTGTGGATTCTGGTTGTCGAAGCCGATTCACAAGCTGTGGACCGGTCGGGTTCGCACCAGGTCTGCTCGAAACACCTACCACACGCGCAGTCGAACACGATCTTTTTCTGTCGAACTGTTCTGGCTGAATCGCCGGTCAGTCAAATCAGGGGCACGGGTGCGGCTGAAACCTGCAGGCACCGGGCACAAAACGCAAGTGGCATTTCTGTGACGCGGTAGAAGGTGGTTGCAAAGTTGGTATCTGAACACACACACACGCGAGCGATCAAGTGACTTGCCACCAGATGGATGTTGGTCCCTCGGGTTGGGCGGGGCACGCCACCGTCTCAAGCCATCTCCAGTTGGGTGCCGTGACACTGATGTGTCACGCGGGTCAAGTCCGGTTAACACGCTGGATCTTACCTCGTTGTGCCGGACTAGCAGTGCTTCTGCCATTTGCTTCTCTGGTCCCCAGAGATAAATGTACCAAACTTTGTGCAAAAGCCAAACCCAACGTGCGTTCTTCAAAAGCAGACAAAAAAGTTTCTGAACTTGTTCGTTTGATTTCACTGGGTCCCCTGCTGGACGATCTGTTTGCCCAAATTGAAACTACTGTCTTCTCTCTTCCTCACGCATCCTGTCCTTCGCCTGACTGGGCTCAAACCCTCCAGTGTCGTTGTAAACATTGAGGTTGCTCGCGAACAGTGGCTTGAAAATTTGGACAAACACAGCAAAGGTGTTCCATTTGAAGTGATTTTGAGATTGACAATAACACGAAATGAAAATTCGGGATCAAGAATGTGAATCATTTTTGCTCTTGGGCTTTTCGTTTGCTGGTAGAAATAGAAAAAAGTGTTCTGAGGTAGACTACTTCAGCAGCAGTGATCACAAATAGAATGCCACTCAGATCAAGGGAACATGATACTCTTCAATGGCACGACTTTTGAGATGATGCTTTTTTTGTTGCAACAGAGCAAGGTTTCTCTACAAAACACACACACACACACACACACACACACACACACACAACGAACATGCTCAGAGTGTTTGGTTTTGGAGTGGTTGAAGGTACAACAGCTTGAAGCGTGTCACTTTTTTGTGACCTTGCTGGTTTTTGTGCGCACTGACTGATGCACGAAAAAACACCACATCTTCAATGTGCCGGATGATCCGCCCTCTTGCGCCCTTGTCAGGAAATTTCCAGTGATGGGAACCCTTTTCGGGAGAAATTTTCAAGCGTGTGGTCCCGAAGGGTCGCTACCACACGCTTAATGCAATCACTATCAGTCTGTATGTATGTGTGTCTCGGAGGCACAGAGGCAGAGACATACACACAGTGAAGTGTTTCCTGATCGTCTGATGAGGGTGATTCTGAGAGCATCGGGCACGAGTGCGCGGGCGTGAGCGACGATCGCAGCGCGCGGGACTGGCTACTCGTCGTGGATTGATTTTGGCGCGAGTATTTGTTTTGTGATGATCGTTCTTCGCGCGGGATCGAGATGCTGTGATTCGTTGCGCGGCCAATTGGCCGTTCACGTGTGGTCGTTCGAGTAAGGGCAAAATAGCAGGCTGTGGGTTGAATGTTGGGATTTCGCGTTTTTGAACTGAAGGAGGGATGGCAGCAAGTTACGAACCTGACTTGCTTGTTGTCAGTGCACGATTTCTCATGCTTCCATGACCAATGTTGGAGTCGAGATAATTTGGTTTGATGTGCACTTCAAGTGTGGAGATTTCATGAGAAAAGTCCTCACGCAGGTTGTGCCTCAGATCAAAGACATTTTCGTTGTTCAGCAGGTGTTGGATTGACCACTTGTCTCCTCCCGTACATGAGGCACGTGTTTCGAGATGTGCTTGCGTGCACCACACCACGTATTTGCCACCCTCAACACGAGTGTACTTGCTTCCTTTGTCAGGGGAAGGCAGTATTTTTGAGGCACCGAGTGCAGAAACACTGGGTGACCTTGTTTCAGAGTCTTGTACTCGTGCATGCACAACAGCAGGTCGGTCTGGGGTCTGGTTGCGTGCATGGTCGGTGGCAAAGAAGCCAAAGAGGATTTACGAGGATGTATCCAAATATTCTGAGACTCAGCATGTTCATGCGTCTCCGCGAAGGACAATGGACTCTGCTAGTCAGCTCTTGTCTCAGGTCAACCAACCGTGTCAAT
>JAAUXT010101585.1_pt1 | contig 21121 bp, 33 predicted proteins | sample 7278171 | NCBI WGS metagenome assembly JAAUXT01 (sample SAMN14350112, study PRJNA611818) | marine sediment metagenome | isolation source: surface marine sediment (1.8m) | place: French Polynesia: Moorea | collected 2018-08 | reverse complement strand
TGAAACTGCTGCTGACATACTTTTGGAAGACGCTGCCTATAGGTGCTTCGATTTGGCTCGCACCGATTTGGCTCAAATCGTGCAACCCATCTCAAATCACCTAAAAAGCATGAGATACCAACACAGAAAGTGTGACAAAGAGGGGATGGGGACGGGAAAAGAGGGAGATTGTGCTCATGAATGGTGTAAATGTGGGATACAAACTATCTCAACAACCCAAACCAGGTGTGCGTGCCGTGCGGCTGTGAACTTTTTCCTGTTAAAACGCAAACAGGTGCGTGCGGCGCAAAAACTGAAAGGCTGTTGAAGGCGTTCATGGACTGAAGCAGAGTTCAGCCAAGGGCGCAACAAAACTGACCCCTTGTCCAGGCTATGGGTGGGCGGGGCGGTACAATTTGCCCCTGATTGAGGCGTGGGCGGCTGGGCGGCGAAACTTACCCCTGTTGAGGGCGTGTGTGGGCGGCGGCGGCGCGCCGGCTAGTCTGGCGCATGCGTAGTAGTCTCCGATGGACTCGAGCATTCCCGCGAGCACGCCGGCGAGCATCCCGAACACGCCCGCCGTGCTCACCGTCGGCGTCCCCCACTGACCTGCGGGAGAGACGTGCGCGTCAACGTGCGAACAAACACACGTATACACACACACATCCAACACACATCCGCATACAGGCCACGCACGTACACACACACACACACACACACACACACACACACACACACGAGGCAGAGACGCCTGCGTGAGGACGTGCTTCGTGCAGCACTTTCAGGACGCCTCTACAACACACACACGCACACACACATCCAACACACATTCGCATGCACACATATGCACGCACACACACGCACACACACATACACACAACGGAACTCAATGAGCAAAAGCCTCGGGTACCGGGCAGCGGGAACTTGATCCAGGGCGCCTCCATGAGCACGTCCACCTTGACGTCTGTGCGCGCGCCGTAGCCGTGGTCCGCCTCGGTCTCTCCGAGCGCGCCCGCAGCCGTCAGCACGGCGCAGAACGCCCACGCGATCAGGATGGACAGAATCACCTGCGCATTGGAGGAGGAATACAGGATGGACAGAATCACCTGCGCATTGGAGGAGGAATACAGGATGAACAGAATCACCTGTGCAACAGGAGGAGGAATACAGGATGGACAGAATCACCTGTGCAACAGGAGGAGGAATACAGGATGGACAGAATCACCTTGACAAGAAGGGGAGGAACACAGGACGTGCAGAGCAACATGGACGAGAGAGGGAAGAATGGCGTCGCGTCACTTCTCTGATGGTCAACGACGACGCAGCGAGACACAACGCGTGACTCGCCCAATGTGAGGCCTTGTTGGGCAGTTGGCGCAAAGCCACTTGCCCGCGACAGACACCCGTCACTTTTCAATGGGTACGTTCGATTCACGCGTGTCGCGAACCGAGTGGCGGACTTCGCCCAATCTCCAAAGCTGAGTTCGAAATGGCGTGACTTCGCCGGTGGCACCCCGCATGCGCAGAGAACACGGCCAATGGCAGAGATTGCCATAGTTTACCCTTTCCCGTCATTCCTCAGGTTATCGTGTGCGGACGGCCCACTCACCGGGAAGGACTTGAAGAACGGGAACCAGGCGACGTGGCAGCCGGCGGCGGCGCTGTAGGCGGGGACGGGCAGCCGCACCTCGCGCAGGTACTGCGAGAAGAGTGCGATCAGCACGATCGTCCTGCAAGCAACACAGGGCAAAGCGTCACACACACACACAGACGCACACACGCACGCACGCACACACACACACACACACACACACACACACAATCAATCAATTAATTGGGGAGGTTCGGCAAACGCTAAACACTTATACCGAACCCCAAATTCAGATGCACGCGCGTGTGTACGCACAGGCAAACGCACGCATATACCACACCAGCACAAACGCACAAACACACGCTTACAACACACACACGTGTACACACACACACACACACACACACACACACACACACACAACACACGTGCGCACGGACGGACGCGTGCTTGTACGCGCACGTGTTCTGGCAATTCACGTGGTTCATTCGCAACACGTGACCATGTCACTCACAGGATAGCGATGCCCCACTGCTTGGCGCAAAAGTCCGCGGCGGCGCCGAACAGCGCCAGTCCGATGAGTGCGATGGTGGGCGCGATTGTGAGCGGTCCGATGAACCGCAGCAGCACGCCGACGACGCCGCTCAGACCAATCAGCACCTGGAACACGGACGCCACCGCGATCGCGCCCTGGATCTGTGCGGGAAGAGACGAGAAGCTTGCTCAAAACAAGAACAGTCGGCGCCGTAGACGCGTGCTCACGATCTGCGAGGAGGGAGATCAGTGGGAAGCGAGTTCAAAACAAGAACATCTGCCACTGCACACACGCGCCCACGATATGCGCGGAGAAAAGGGAAGCGTGTTCAAAAGTGTGCAGAATTCACACTGGTGGGTGCTTCGGCCTCCATTTCATGGATCAGCCTCAATGATGCCAGGGATGTGTGGATACCTCTGGATTGGGTCCCTCTGTAATGTCTTCAGCCCTGGATCATGCTGAGATCCCTTCCCTCCTGGATCGCCCTCACTCCCCATACGTCTTTCTCTAATTCCCTCCCCTCCCTATACCTCCCTCCCCATCCCAACCCTCTCTCCCCTTCCCACACCCTCCCCTTCCCCCACAACCCCCTCCCATTTCCTCTCCCCAACCCTCACGCCCCTCTCCCATTCCCCTGCCCCTCCCCTCACTCCTCACCTGCTGCCCCTCTCCCACCCCTCTCCCACGCCCCTGCCCCCTGCCCTCCCCTCTCCCTTACCTCGCGCATGCGTCGCTGCCAGATCTCGGTGTGCTTCTCCTCGGTGAACGCGCCGCCCTCCACGACCGTCGTTCCGTTCAGCAGCGTCACGTTACGAGCCTCTGTTCAGCGACACACAACGCGACAACAATCAAGAACCAACCGGACGTTTCCAGGAAACGGGGCAGTATGCACCTCTTACGCCAATGCAGGAATTTCAAAAGTCATCATCAACTGTACGACACAGGGCTCCCACTTTTTATCATGGACCAACTTTGAGGGTTTGTCAAAGGTCTGGACCAAAACATGAGGATGTTTCTGGGCAGTGGAAACGCTGACGACAGTCTGTGTTGATTTGATGACGAACGCGCTTGGTTCAAATCGGCTTGAATATCCAGAGCTGCTCGGCTGCACTGCGCTCATGCAACTTGAGTCGTCCCGAGTCACGTGGCACAATCAGAACCTCCGCCTGGTTCCCACCGGAAGTGACCTGTGGCTGCACCGGAAGTGCTCACCTGGCTGCGGACATTGCCACTCCGGGAGCGACAGGATGGCGAAGGTGGGCACCAGGTAGGCGAACGTCCCTCCCTGCACGATCGGCAACCTGGAAACAGCGCCGACGTTTTCTTCAGAATTTGTGCGCGGCAAGTTTGATTCAACACGCATTCACGAGATTCAGCCCAGTTTTGTGCGCAGCGGTTCCACAGCAGAAAACCTTTGACAGGGAGACGCAGGAGCAATCAGCTGTGAGATGTTAAACGGTGTGTAACTCATGCGTATCTTGGAATATCTCGACTGAATTGCGCGCGCGCTTCACTGAGCGATGCTCGCGCTGAGTGCGCACCAATACACCGATCCAACACACGTGGCGACACCGCCCGACGTCGTCTCAGTTGTGATTCAGGTCGGGCGTTTCCCAATAGGGAACAGGTCACCGAACACACACTTGAGATATTCAATTGGCCCTGAGAGTTGAATCAGAGCAGCGGACTGTGTGGGTTGCCACACACTGACCTCTTCCCCGCTCTGCACTGACTTGGCCCCATACCCCAACCAACCCACCCCACCCCGTCAGTACTGACCGGACCCCACACCCCACCCCACCCCCTCAGCACTTCAGCACTGGCCTGACCCCTGAGTCATCCCAGACCCCCACGCCATCCCTACCGGACCATCTCGGTACTGACCTGAACCCCCAACCTCTATGCCACCCTGGTACTGACAGGTCTGACCCCTCAGTCCTCCCTGAATTCCACCCGGTACTGACCTGACCCCTGAGTCCTCCTTGACCCCCCCCACGGTACTCACCTGACCCCCCAGGTACTGACCTGACCCTGCCCCAGATTTTGACCTGACCCCTGGGTACTCCTTGACCCTGACTCCCCCGGTACTGACCTGACCCCCGTACTGACCACACACCCCCTGGGTACTGCACCCCGGTACTGACCTGATCCCTCGGTACTGACCTGACCCCTGACCCCGCGGTACTGACCTGACCCCTGACCCCTCGGTACTGACCTGACCCCGACGGCACTGACATGACCCCGACGGTACTGACCTGACGCCGACGGTGGACTGGAGGAGCGTGACGAGCCCCGACACGAAGAGCAGCGTCCCGAGCACCTGGCTCTTGGCGACGTTGTCGTCTCCGATGCAGAGCGCCGGCGCGATGATGAGCGGGATGGCGACCGTCGCGCCGAACATCGTCAGGTAGTGCTGCCGACAGAGGAGTCGGGGTGAAGCGTGTGCGTGTGCGTGTGTGTGTGTGCGTGTGTGTGTATGTGTGTATGTGTGTGTGCGTGTGTGTGTGTGTGTGTGTGTACCGAACATCGTCAGGTAGTGCTGCAGACAGAGGACTCGGGGTGACGCGGGTGTGCAGTGAGTGAGAGGGAGAGAGTGAGAGAGGCAGAAGGAGAGAGTTTCTCTGTGTGAGACAAGAAAGTGCATGTGTGTGCGTGCAGTGTGAGTGCGTAGGGCAGGTCAGGGTGCGTCTGTGTGCACGTTACTGTTCGTCGGGGCTCAATACCTGGAAGCCGAGGATGATGCAGAGATACCACGGCGGCGTGTCCTCGATTCCGTACTGCAGCTCCGACGCCGGCGAGGACGCCGCCGCAGACGCTGGCGTCGCCACGGCATCCGGCGCCACCGGCGGCGTCGTGCCGTCAGGCGGCGCAACCGTCACCCGCACATCCTTCAGCAACCCGTCCTGTGAGAAAGACGGGAGAGACATGACAATACGGACGCCAATGACGACGCCACCAATGTTGACGGTGCAACCGGAAAAACGCCGTTTGCAGAGACGCCAACTGGGAGGCCTCCGATGATTATGCCAACGCCAATGTCACGGTTGACGGTGCTGCACGGGACGCCATCGGAGGAATGACGCCGCCTGAGTAGTGACGACGCGGACAGGACGACGCCGCTGAAGGGATGACGGCGTCGCAGAAAGAGACGCGGACAGACAGGGCTGGACCGACGCACTTCCGGACTCCTGGCGTTCCGACAACGCGCAGATCGCAGCGCGGGTTTTGTGCGGAAAGTACTGCGTTGTCGCAATCAGCAAATCTCACGCTCCAACATCGTTCCATCGCAAACTTCGTTTGATCTATTCGCTGGCAATGGCCACACACATGTTCACGCTGGGTGCGTCACACGTTGTGATGGATCCAAGGCCAAGACGCACGGCCTATCGGGGAACGAACACTTTAAGTGCCGTACCATTGTGAACCCGACATGATCGAACCGGCTCTGCCGTTGGATCATTGAGAGCACGCTTGTCTCGTATGTAGTACGGAAGTACACTGACGAGTGGAGACTCCCATTCACAAAATTCGCATTGCGTCCGGCGACGGTTCCGGGAAGGATCCAGCAGGAAAGATCCAGGGGACACACCCACCACGTGACACACGTGCAGGAAAATCTGATTTTCCCTTTGATTCGCAGGCACACGTTTTCACACTCTGAGTGAAGATCTCCCTGTGACCAGTTCCCTGCATCCTCCCCCGATCTCATTCACGAAACACTCGTCGTTGAGCTGAGGAAACGCGCACGCACCTGTTTTGACTGTGAGTCCGAGTCCGAATCCATGTTGACAGCAGCTCTCTACACGTTTATCCCGAGTGTGAGCAGTAATAGTGAGAATCTGAGATAACCTACTTCGCCCCTTTATATTCACTTTGTCTTTTTATTGTAGCAGTCACAGTCGCATCCGATATTTCACCATGTGTCAGTACACGCAGTGTCCTGTTTACTTCTCCAGGCCTGGTTCACGCTGGGTGCGTCATGCGCTGCATCTGTAAACGGGTCAACACACGAAGACTGTGTTGCGTCAGGTTTGTGGATGGAGATGACGCAGTGTCCAGTGTTGAAGGACTCAGCGCATGACGCACACGGTGTGAACGCTGCGGAGGGATCCTGCGGTATGTGACCTCTGTGCACGCGCGAGTTAGGCCAGGGTCGCACTGAACGCGTCCCTGCACATGTCAATGCGCGCGTCTCGTCCCTTCGTCCACTGACCACGTGACGTGACGTGTGGATGGCGCAGCGCCACGCATCGCGCGTGAACCGAGCCTGACGGCTGGTTCCGCTTGCGCAGGTCACGCACAGGTTGAAGAGTTCCTGGTTGGCTGCGAGGAACCGGTGAGTGTCGTGCCACTTATGTCCTTTTGAGGAGACGAGTCAAGTCACAAAAGGAAGTAGTTGTGCTGACACACGTGCGCGAAAGTGTCCTGTCTACCTGGGAACTGCGCGCGATTTCAACGAAGCGACAAATAAATAAAATGCTTCCTTTCTGGCGGATCCAGGATCGGGGTTGGTGGACCCGAGCTCACTCACTGTCAGCAAGCGTCCCATGCCACCTTCGGAGGCACTGAACTCGGAGGGCAAAGCAACTGCTGCACAAAGTCAAGAGGAGTGAATTTATTTTCTAGTGTGTATGGGGGGGGAAAGTTCCTCGCCCCCTGGATCCGCTGAGGTTGCCGACAAACAGAAACCAACTCTTTCTTCTTTGAAATATGCGCTGTGCAAAAACGAAAAACGGACACGCGCACACGAAGTTTCCAAACGTTGACGACCCCCCTCCCCCGAGGAATGGTCGCCCTTCTGACCAAATACCTGTGGTGGAACCGCCCCTGAAAAAATGTTATGTATTGCAGAATGACGCACAGATAGACAGCTGCTTCCATTGCAAAAAAGACACAATTGACTAAGTGAAGATTGACTGACGTCCATGTGATACCATAACCCGCAGACAGGCACGGAATGTACCGGTGCGTCAAAACTTGTCGCAAGTTCCTCACACAATTTTCTCAATTGATTGCAAACTGCAAGTCGAATTTCACACCCCTGCAAGTCGAATCTCACACCTTGTAGGGGAACCTGCTCAGTGAGTGTCGGTGTTTCAGGCTGCTACGACCCCGGCACGAGCTCCACCAAAGATATCTATAGATCAACAACCTGATGTCTATCGCTCCCTCTTTGTCCTCAACATGTGTTTGTCTTGTCAACGGTCGTTCAATATCAAAGGTCAACAAATTCATTCGTTTTTGCTCATGTGCAGGAGTGCGCCAAATGTACATCACCTACAGCACACACGTGCGTGTGTGACATGCACGCACACCTGCAGAACCAACGCTCGCAACACGCGAATCTGCCGAATCCGTCGACGAACGTCGCGCGTGGAATCTGAGCGAGCGTTTCAGTGCGTAACGAAAACGTTCAGGACTGTCACACGTGAACCCTTCAGGTGCCGACAAAATACAGTGGTAAAAAGTGGTGGCTTTTCACACAAAAGCAGATGATATTGCACAAAAAAAAAACGAAAGAAAAAAGGAAAGGATCAAAATTGGCGCAGCTGCTTCACTGAAGCAACAGGTCAGGAGCGCAGACAATTCTGTGCCTCTCATCCGCCCGTGAAAGGCAGAAAATTTTGAACATTTTGTCTGACTTTCATTTCAATGTCACTCAGTGCCGTGTGTGTGTGAGTGCATGAGTGTGAGAGAGAGTGAGTAAGAGTGAGAGCGAGCTGACTCACAAAGTGGCAACAGTTCTGAACTTTTCACGCACCAGGAACAGCCGAAACTTTATTACACTCGCACCAGCAAATTCGCACCCAAGTTTTCAATGATGAATCCAGAACGACGACCGTGCACCTTATGCCCTGAACCTCACGAAAACAAGCTGCGCCCCCTCACCTTCATTTTGTGCCGAAGGCATAGATATAAAATTCGACTTTCGGTGTCAGGCCAAACCGAATGCTGCATCACGCCCCCCCCCGATATGGTCTGCCTCACAGCTTTGAAAATTTGGTGCGTCATGATTCTCAGTGCGCGCTGTACAGATGAACAGAGCTGGTTGCACTGACCTGTCCCGGCGGCTGTACTGACCGAGGGGTCCGGGCCCCGTTCTCAGCCACGTCCTGCAGCATCGCAGCAAGTCACGAGTGTAACACACCCTGTGGAATTGAAACTCTCTCTGTGGAACTGCGCTGTCAACTCAGCACCTCACACCCCGACGAGCAATGCGATGCACATCACCGAGCAGATAATATTGTCACAAGGCTGCAGCGCCGTCCAAGAAGCACTCAGGCTGCAGCGCCGTCCCAACAGCACTGAGGCTGAGACTGCAGCGCCATCCTGACAGTGTGGAGCTGAGGCTGCAGCGCCGTCCTCACAGCACTGAGGATGGTGCTTCAACCCCAACTCTTCCACGCTACAAGGACGGCACTGTGGCCCCAGCCCCGCAAACGTTCGTTGTGTGGACGGCGCTGTGACCACAACGCGTGATGCACACATACTTTTGCACAACAGACAACATTTCAACACAACTCCAATGTGCCGCAAAGGTAATTGTCATGTGAAATGATCCGAGCGTCACAGTCAGTGACACCAAATAGAGATCTTCTGTGTACACAAGTGCATCATATACTCCCCGATAGGTCTGGTCCCCTGCACCGCATCTCAACTCGTGTTTCTTCACTGAAACATCGCGCCATTCTGAAGAAATGACGCAGACACCAACTTGACAAGAAGCCCCCCCCCCCATGCCATTGTTCGTCCAGCCTGTGCACGAATCAAGCCCATCCTTCCAAATCAACCACACGCAGGCTTTGGTGAGCTGCAAAAACTGAACGACTGGAAACACTGCAGACTCACCACTGTGGCAGGCTGAGCGGACCACAGCTGTATTCACTGTGAGCACTCAGCATGGGGACCTTCCGTTGTTTGCTTGACCCAGACATGAGGATGATCCCTGACAGTGCACCTGGCGTCACCCCTGGGATGACCACTTGTGTGGCACGGTGCAGTCTGCCAGGCAGGCTCACTCACACCACGGAACAGGGGCTGATTCAAGGGCGCAGCCGTCGCCCCCACCCCTTACTCCGCAAAAATCTTGCGTCATCGCATGCAGGTCCAACACGTGCTACTTATCACAAGGGAAAGTCTCCTCAGGAGTCACCCCGGGCGACTGAACCCTGGAACTGACCCAGATCAACACACAAGAAAAGTCAACGAGTTCGTGTTTGATGAATCTAAGTGTCTTCTGTTCAACGCACTACATCACTCGCTCGTACAATCTGTCAACACAAGCAATGCCGATTGGCCGGCAAACGTCGTACATTTCACATTTCACTGAAGTGTCTTTCTGCACGAAGAATCCCGGTCTCCTATCGGTTGCGGCTCCGGTTCAGCCACGCGAAGAAAAGTGCGGGCGCGAACTGCTCCTCCACCAAAGACCACCCCACCTTGCCCAGGACCGGTCAGAAGTACTACACACAAGAGAAAGTCAACTCGTGCCTGACGAATCCAGGTGATTCACCCAGGTCCACCCTGCCAAGGACCAGCTCACGCAGGGTCAAACTGTCCAGGACCACCCCATCCAGGGTCACCCAACCCAGGACCACCCACTCAGGACCACCTGCTCAGGATCCACCCCATCCAGGGTCACCCAACCCAGGACCACCCCACCCAGCACCACCCTGCCCAGGACCACCCCACCCAGCACCACCCTGCCCAGGACCACCCCACCCAGGACCACCCTACCCAGGACCCCACCCAGAGTCACCCCACCCGGGGTCAGAAGTAGAACTGGCAGAGCAGCAGCCCGACGACGCTGAGGACGGCCCCGCCCAGGAGCAGCCGGAGCCTCCAGTGTCTCCAGCTGCGACGCAGCTCCGCGTGGATCTCCAGCACCTGCGGCGGCGAGAACAACACGCGTCACCCAGGGTTCACTCTGAACAAGACCACGTGTCACGCAGGGTTCACACTGGACAAGAATACGCATTACGCTGGGTAACAGCACGTGTCAGGTTGAGTTCACACCAGAGCCTGAGAACATGCGTCATGCCTGGTGCACGTTGAGCAAAAACACACGTTCTGCTGGGTTCACCCTGAATGCGTCGAGCGCGAATCAGGTGAGGCGCTGAAGCTTGGCAATAGCTCCATGGGGCCCTCTCGTGGGTTTGAACACAACGAACCAATTTACTTGCACTTTCGTATTTCGCCCACACACGTATTTCACGGCAAAAACGTCACGTGTCACGCATTCGGTGCTTTCCGGGCACCCTTGCTTCTAGAAAGCACGACAGGAACGAGGGGTGAACGTGCATACGCTGGCGTCAAGATTCCCGCGTCCCTTACCTGACGTCGCGTCACGTCCACGTCGCCCGAGTTGTCGATGACGTGCGTCGCCATGGCGCGTTTCCGCGCGATGGGCATCTGCGCGTCGACGCGACGTCGCGCGTCCTCATCGCTGAGTCCGCTGCGTAGCTTCAGACGCTCCAGCTGCTGCTGCTCGTCACTGCGAGAGACACTCACGTGATGCGCAGTGAGGATGCGCAATGAGGTGCGCAGTTGAGATGCAGCTTGGAAGACAGCGTGACCTCCTATCTGGGGCAGACAGGGTACGACCAGTGGCAGAACGGTTTGAACGATCTATTATGCAGGAAGTGACGTTTGGTAACACGCACGACAGCGTGTCACAAAGGACGCTAAAGACTGGCGCGTGTTCTGTCGATAACAAGTCGAAACACACAGGACCCGAGGTCAAACAGGACGCGCCCAGCCCCCTGCGACGCTGCTGTGAGCAGATGGCGTGTGACCAGTGCACTGACCATGAGACGACTAGAACGTAGCTGAGGTAGGGCAGGAAGCGCGCGCTCTCTAGCAGCAACGGAATGTCCAGCACCAAGAACTGCTCCCCTGCGCAGAAAAGTCGGAACGTTTCACACCGATTCCACAAGCGCGAGATTCTGGGCGCTGTGGGCGGCACCTTCCCTTGTGCCCTCGCATGCCTCACCCCTCCTGGCCTGTGGGCGGCACCTCCCATCACACCCTCATCCCACACGACCGCCCACCTTTCCTTTTGTTTCCCAACACGCAGATTTGGCCCCGGGATTCACGTCTGCATCACCCCTGTGTCCTTCAGGGATTATTTTGACCCTCGACATACGCCTAGGTACAATGGGTGGATCCTGAGGTCCGGGGGGGGGGAGTCGAGACCAGGTCCCCGCCCCGCTCACCTCTGAGGAAACACCAGAGGGCGCGCCGCAGCATGGCGCGCTGGATGCGCGGGTGTGTGATGGCGTTGAGCACGCGTCGCTTCGCCTCGTCGCGGAACACGATCGCGCCGAGCTTCTCCCGGTCGAGGCGGCCGCGCTCGTCGAACACTTCCGGTCCGAAGTTCCGGTGGATGTCGCGCCACGCCGGCTGCCCCGGCTCCACCACTGCAACCCGTGGGTGGAGCCGTCAAACTGGGCGCATACACACACACACACACACACACACACACACACACACACACACACTGGCTTTGGGATTAAATACAGTGGATTGGGGGTGACGTGCCCACACGCGTCGAGCAACACACCTTCCCTGGCGATGACGTCAGCGTCTATAAGTGGACAGCCGAGCTGCGTCAGCATCTCCGCCACAGTCGATTTGCCGGTCGCGATGCCGCCGGTCAACCCGACGAGGAACATCGCGAAATGTGGGTCTCGATCTGTCCTGCAAAAGCGTGTCCAGTCCTCATGACAGCTGTGTCATGATTTGTGCAGAGATGTTGAGAACATCAAGCCACAGTCATTTCCAAGTTTTGTTCTGGGTGGACGACAGAAAACCAGATTTGTACCTTGTGGCACCCAATCTCGAAGTCCAAACTGTTTACAGCGCGCCGAGCTGTGTTGACATCGGCGGCAGTGATTGGTCGCCGAGAGCCCAGCGACCAATCGCGTCGCATTTCACAGGCAATTCCAACATGGCGGCGCCCACAGAGCGGCTGGAACATCATGTGAAGTCTGAATTGTGCACAACTCGCCCAAAATATCGCGAAGGCCGAGATTTGAAGGCAGTGAAGGTTTGTAGCTCCCAAAGGATCGCGCAGACGTGCTGTTAGAGCACAGTATCGAACGTATTTCCAGGTTGACTGCAGAAGTGACTTTACTGGGCGATAATAGAGGTTTCTCCAACGTTGCAGGTGTACACGATAAACGACGAGTCCCAGTACGTGTTGGTGCAGGGTGTTCCCGCGGTGCAGGGTGTGGGGGAGGAGTTGGTGCGGCTGCTCTCTGTGCACGGGGAGGTGACGGAGCACCGGCGTCTCGACCGGTACCCGGCGGAGCAGTTCAGCGAGGCGCACCTCGTCAAGTTCCAGCGCATCCAGTCCGCCAGGTGAGCTGAACGTCATTTAATATCGCTCAAGTTAACGTGCTTTCCACAAGAAGGACTCTGTCAGAAGTGCAAGTGTTCTTTACGACAAGCACAGGGTTGGCACCCAGAAGCGAGACGCTTTGTGTTTCACCTTGTTCCACCAAGTCAATTTGTGCACTGCACCAATGACAAGTGCACAACACAAACTTGGCCCAAGTGCTGTGTGGTGCGACCAGGAATGGGGTTGAGAGAACCACGAACTCTTACCTGCTGTGGAATCGTAGCCGCGAGCTGCTCCGCCAGTTGACTGAAATTATCTTGTGGCTGGGGAGCAAGGTTGAAAAATGTCATCACAGCAGCCACCACCGGAGGGTGTGCTTCTTCTCAGGTGACACAAGAATGAGTTTGCAGACTATGTTTTGCTTGTAGTGTGAGAGAATATCTCTTTCCACCACGTCCATTCTGGTTTTCTGACATCATGTGACCTTCACTCTGGTTCCCACCCAACCTCAGTGGGTATTATTGGGACAAAGTTGGTTGGCATGAAAGTATTTTTTTCAGAGCATCAATCTGTGTTTTACCTTTGAAGCACTGGGACTTCAGTGGCTCAGACAAAGTTTGTTGGTACAAATATTTTTGAACCTTTGATCTTTGTAGCATCTATCATGTGCTGGGACCTCACTGAGTGTTATTGAGACAAAGTTTGTTGGCATGAAAATATTTTTTGCATCTTTAATCTTTGTGACAGGTGAAAGTCATTTGCTACAAATTTGTTTTGGTGTTTGTATTTGCTGTAGTACCTATCATGTGCTGGGACCTCACTGAGTGTTATTGGGACAAAGTTTGTTGGCATGAAAATATTTTCTCAGTGCATTGATTTGTGGTTGTACCTTTGAAGCACTGGGGCCTCAGTAGCTCAGACAAAGTTTGTTGGTACAAATACGTTTGAACCTTTTCCTTTGTTGCATTTTACATGTGCTACAACCTCAGTGTATATTACTGAGACAGTTTATTTGGCCCAAAAAAAATTTGCATCTTTTTTCTTTTTTGTGATGGGTCAAAGTTGGTTGCTACAAATTTGTTTTGGTGTTTGTATTTGGTGTGGTACCTATCATGTGCTGGGACCTCACTTAGTGTTATTGGGACAAAGTTTGTTGGCATAAAAATATTTTTTGCATCCTTAATCTTTATGATGGCTCAAAGTCAGTTGCTACAAAGTTGTGTGGTTTCTGTAATTGCTGTGGTACTTATCATGTGCTGGGACCTCACTGAGTGGTATTGGGACAAAGTTTGTTGGCCTGAACATATTTTTTGCATCTTTAATCTTTATAATGGGCCAAAGTCAGTTGCTACAAAGTTGTTTGGATTCTGTAATTGCTGTGGTACCTATCATGTGCTGGGACCTCACTGAGTGGTATTGGGACAAAGTTTGTTGGCATGAAAATTGCATCATTAATCTTTATGAAGGGTCAAAGTCAGTTGCTACAAAGTTGTTTGGTTTCTGTAATTGCTGTGGTACCTGTCACCTGAGTGATATTGGGACAAAGTTTGTTGGCATGAAAAATTTTTTCAGTGTATTAATTTGTGTTGTACCTTTGAAGCATAGGTTCTCAGTGGGTGTTACTCAGACGTAGTTTGAGTGTCGCTCAAGTTCACCTGCTTTCCACAACAAGCGCGGGATACTGTCAGTTGTGTATGTGTCCTTTATGACAAGCACAGTTCACACTGAGTTGGAGCCTCCAAGTGTGACGGGTTGAGTTCCACCTTGGCCCAACAAGTCAAATGCGCTGTGTTGTTGCACCAACGACAAGTTCACAACATAAACTTAGCCCACTGCGTACCTGGTCTTTGGCAGTCGGTTTGTGTGTCTTTGCAATGTATGACTTGACAAACTGAACTGCCCAATGTGCAGGCTGTAAACAGAATGAACATGAATCTGCGAGTTCCCACGTGAAGACTGGCCGTCATTGCAAGTGTGTTTGTTGAGGCTGTGTTGTGTCTTGCAGGTTCGCGAAGCGGCGTCTGGACGACACGACGTTCTACGGCGGCGCGCTGCACATCTGCTTCGCGCCCGAGTTCGAGAGCGTCGCCGAGACGCGTGGGAAACTGCAGGAGCGGAGGCGCGTCATCGCCGCCAGGGTGCGCAAACTGGGTGCGTCCCGTTCCGAAGCGAACACAGGCATCGAACTGAGGGGAACGTTTCGAGCAACGAAGCACAAGCCACGCCAGTTCGTTTTCAAAACCTCGAGTTTTGTCTTTGTGAGTTTTCTGCCATTTGAAAGGGGACGAGTGTATGTTTGAGGAGAGAGTGCAAGACATTGCGGGGTGAGTGTGAATGAGTGTGTGCGTGAGTAAAAATGTGAAAGTGATATTTTGTTATTCCCTGGACTGTTGCAGCTGCAGAAAAGGAAGAAATTGAGAAGAAAGCGGCGGCGGCGCTGACCGAAGAGGGTGAAGATGGAGAAAACTCAGAGAGGAACTCAACAGAGACGGAGAGCAGAGAAGTGGAGCACACACTGGAAGAGGAAGAAGACCCCAGTGAAGCCAAGTTCTCTGAACGCGACGTGCCAAGACTGCCGTACCCTGAAGGGGAACTCCAACCACCTGCCCTCCCCTTCAGACCCCATATACCCCACCCAGTTCACGGGGAACGACCACGTCTGCCTCCTGGCATGGCACCTCCCCGGGGTATGCCACGCCCACCCCCGGGTATGCCACCTCTCCCAGGTGTGCCACCTGCTGGTGTACCACCCCGACCTCCAAGGAGGCCACCTCCCCCAGGAATACCACATCCTCCAGGCATACCACCTCCCCCAGGTATGCCAAGGCCAACCCCGGGTACGCCACCTCCCCCAGGAGTGTCACCTCCCCCAGGAATACCACCTCCCCCAGGAATACCACCTCCGCCGGGCATGCCACCTCCCCCAGGTCTTTCTGCACCACCACATCCGGGCAGACCCTGGCTTCCCCAGCGGGGTCCCCCGGGTGCCCCACGGGGAGGACCTTCCCACTCCCACGCGGGTGGCGCTCCCATGCCTCCAATGTTGCCTCCTGCATTCCACGGTCCCCCGCCCGACGCCCAAGACGCATCAGGACTCCGACCCCCGCCACACTTGGGAGAACGTCCCCCTCCTCAGCAGTGGTACCCAGAACAGTACGATGGGCGGAAAGAAGTCCCTCATTCAGGACAAAAATCGGGAGTTTTCCAACCGGTGGAAGACAGTGGTCCTCACCCGACCTCGGAGTCTGGGGTTGACGGGACCGGGCGAGGCTCGGAGCTGGTGGTGCGGCGGCTCGACCGGGCCCCGGCGCCGGGCAGGCTCGTGCCGCGGCAGGTGACGCGGCGCCGCGTGCTGCCCCCGGGGCTGCTGGGCCGCGTCGAGCGCGCCACGCGCGACGCCGTCAACGAGGAGCTGCGACGCAACGCCTTCGTGTTGGGTGCGTAGGTCCATCCTGACGCAGCGGCGTCAAACAGCCAGGAAAAATTGAATATGCGACGCAGGCTTGAAGAGAGTGACGAATTCTTCACATCAACTTGATTCTCACGTGACCACGTTTCCCGCATCGCGTCAAGGATCAAAATTTGTGTTGCTGTGTTGTTTTGACAGAACACATACTCAGAACTGCCTTTTGTCCACCAAACAAATTCCAGTGTACAGTCCCTCCCTTTTCACGCAAGATGCGTCGTACACGTGACAGCTCTGCACGTTGCGCATGATCACGATGACGTGCAGCGTCCGTTCGCTCATTTCGCGTCTTGACGAACGACGCATTGAGCGTGAGCCTTGGCATGCTGTCAGGGTGCTCTCACCATGGACGTCGTTCTCTCACCACGTGGCCCACCACGACGTTCATTTCTTGTCATGCGCTGTCATCACGTGTTCTCACCACGTGACCTCATCACGTGACCTCACGTGATCACCGTGTCTGTGTCCTCTGCAGGTGAGGTGAAGGGTCCGTCCAAGACGGAGTTCTCCGAGGTCCGCGCCCTGCAGGACTCCGTGACGGGCGACGTTGCCATGGACGACACGGTGCTCAAGATCCGCCAGAAAGTGCAAGAGGTGCGTCGCTCACGTGTTCCTCAGGAGCCAAGAGTTGCGTGCTTGCCCCATTGATAAAGGGTTGCGTCGAATCGTCGAAGCGACGTGTGGGTAACGCCTCCAGTGTGAATGGCTGCGTGTCAGTCCTGAGGCTTCTGAGGCCGGAAAGCGGGCATTAAAACTTTGGCGCCGCTCCCCCTGTGCACTGGTCCTTGTGTGATGCTGTTTCGGGTCCGGTCAATCACGGTGCCTTCCACAGTTGGTGTGCGTGTGTGTGTGTGTGTGTGTGTGTTTGCACTCCATTGTCACAAGTCTTTCCTTCATTGATTTGCAGTTCGCTGCAGTGGCGCTGCCGCCCCAGATCAAGCGACGGAGGAAGGACAAACCGCGGGGCACCGACAGGAATCCGAACCCCAAACCCAAGTCCTGACCAACGCACGAGGAACACAAAAGTGCAGTTGGTGTGCAGCGCATGTACTCTACAAGTTGCTCATGGTGTAATTTGGTTGGGCTCTGACGTTTTGTGTACCCGGACGAGCCTCGCCTGCGGACCCGGCGCGGAGACTGGGTTCACGTGCGGGTTGTGATTGGCTGCCACTGGTCATGACAGATGAGCACGTTCATCCAATGAGCTCCTGAGATCTGTCAATGCGCACAGCTCGGCGTGGTTCACACACACACACACACACACACACACACACACACACACACGGTGTTGTCGGAAAACTCGCCTTGAACTCATGAAACCAAAGACAAGTAAAGTCGCTCTTTGTATTTTGAAATAATTCATCTTGTATTGTGCACAGAGTACATGTACAGTGCTACAGCTTTTTGCATCAAGAAAAGTCAGGCAGAAGGAGACAAAGGCTGCTGCTCTCAAACCCACGCGGGGTCCAACTGCGCCAATCTAGACGAGCGAAGCGGAGAACGTGACGTCACGACGTCATCACGGTGACGTCACGACGTAGCGTCGGGCGGGGGCCACAACACGTGAAGCTACACACAGCGGCGGGATGGGAAGGATGCATAGGTTCTCATCGTTTCTGTGGGGGACGCGTGAACGCGCGACGTGAACACACGACGCTTGAGCAGCCAGGCACTGAAACTTTACAAACCAGTGAGGACAATTTGAGACGCGACCACACGTGTACGTGGTTCCTCAGAACCCTGCGTCCGGACCGGTTCGCACCGGATGCGTCATGCGTTCCGCCGCACCCCAGCACCGCCCAGGTCCAACTCGACGCTTGACGCATCTGGAGGAAACCGACGTTCACTCGTCGCAGAACACAGACAGAAAGCTTCAGAACCACCTTCCTTCCGTCAATCATTCACTGTCGCGTCCGGCCTGAGTTTCAGAAGGTAAAACGATCAGCAGAACCAAGAGTCATATCAAAACGCGCGTTAACTTAAATCACTCGAATTAACGAAATGTACATCCACGACTGTTTTCCTACCCCACCCCCCATCCCCAAAATCAGAAGGAAAGCGGGACGCACTGAACAGGCCGCTTCCATCGTGCCTTCGTGCACGCTTTGGTCGTGGTTGTTGGTTTACAAAATGTGTGAGAAAAAAAACCGGCAATGTTCGTGAATCACATGATCTCGCCACGCATGCGTCGTGGCTGTTGGTGCCGGAAGCGGCCTGTGGGAAATAAACGTTCCCGCTCCTTTGTTCTGTTCCACCCAAAGACAAAAGAATGTCGAGCAGAATGTGTTCGAATGTGCACAAGTCAGCACGGATATTTACATCGCCTTTGTACACGTTTCTCGGGGACGGTGAGGTCAGAGTTGCGGTCAGTCCGCCGGGGGGCAGCACACGTCAACACGTGGTCACTGCACACAAGAACACGTGCCTGTGTTGACACGCTCCCGCCTGATTCAGATGACGCCATCTTTGGTTTGAATACTTTCGACCGACGGAGACGTGGTGTTTGCGCCGCCAGAAAGCGTGGGTAATGGCCTAAAATTACGGAAAGCTGCGGTCAGAGCAACACACGGAGCATTGGGCGCCGACGAGTGCAAAACGGGAATGCAAAAAGACACTGAACTGAACTGGCGATGCAACCGGCAGTCACCACAGAAGGGACAATGGCCCTACATAATCCAAAAATAGACAACACACACACCCAGCAGATCACATCACGTGTCGCGTGGCGTCCAGTGTTGCCACAACATTACGCTGGAGCGTGCCCGGGTAAAAAAGGCGCAAAACAACATGGTTCAACGCGGGGGACCGCAACTCTGTTCACTGCTCCCGAAGCCTGAATGAGTTTCCTGTACAATGATGATTCACTTCACAAACGCGTTGGTCACGTGATGAGTTGGTCACGTGATCAGCGCCTGGAGCTGCGGCGGCGGCGCACGAATCTTGAGCAGGGACGCCGGCTCACCGCCCGACGGGACCTGCCACGCATGCGCAGAGCGGCGCACGCGCAGAATCACAACTGCGTTTCAACAGCGGCGCAGCACACAGGAACGGGACTCGCAAGGCAGATGAAGGTTGTGCTCACACTGAAGCAGCAGCCGCTTGAGTTCAGCACGTGGAATGACACGTGCGGTATTATCGCCCGGCTCACGTGACACTGATCGGGACCGGGGCACGCAACTCGACAAGCACGAGTGCGTTTCCGCACTGGGTTCTGACAAGGGACATCACTCAAGTTCGTCTGTGTGTGAGAATCGGGTCCAAATCCCTGCTCGGCGGGTGTAACACTGCGGTGGCGATGTCTGAACGCAGCGTCGTGGCGTTGGCGTCACCGCCGTGCGCAGGTACTGGCGACGCCGCCTCACACTGAAGGCGTCACGTTCCTGCGTCAACTCCGCGACGCAGCGCCCACTGAGCGTGATACGGCGCATCCAGCGGAAACGAGGCACAGCGCCGCCACCGCCGCCGGTGACGCGGTCCACAGCGGAGGCGGCGTCGCCTGTGGCCGCGGCGTCCCTCCCCCGGCGTCCGGTCCGTCGGGCGCGGGGCAGAGGGCGCCAGTGCTGCGGGAACTTCACTAAACGACGATGCAGTAGCTACTATTGTAATACGAGTCCGACCTGTGAACAGAAACAAGCGTTCAGTGTGGGTCACTTAGGAAACGCTTCAAACTCGAAATCCTTCCAGCCGACCAAGATGTCGGGTGTGACAGTGCGCACTGCTCGCCTGACATACGGTCCCCAGAACAGTGCGCGTTTGAATCCCCTGATTTCTCAGTTTCAAACCCGAGTGGGTCGCGTGGACCGCACTGGACGCACCTGACTTGGCTGCATGGCGGGGCACCTCCAGTTGTACAGGTAGTACTGCAGGTTCCCGTCCCCGATCCCGAACTTGAGTTTCTCCAGGAACTCCTTGTTGTCCATCAAATCGAGCGCGTTGAACACGTCGAAGCCCATCTGCGCAGGCGCAAACGGAAACACGTGATTAGCAGAAGCACGTGGCCAAACCATACACATCGACGAAGCGACGCACGTGTATACACGGCTCCAGCAGCAACATGATGACTGTGAGATATGTGAGTGCGCAATCGGTTGTGGTGCTGTGTGTGTACACGCACGTGTGTGTGTGTGTGTGTGTGTGTGTGTGTGTGTGTGTGTGTATGTGTGTGTGTCAGAGTTGCATACGCACGTTTTTGGCTGTGATGAGCGCGTCCTGCATGAGGTCGCACCAGGGCGTCTTGCCCGCGGCGCTGTAGAAGGAGTAGGCCGCCTTGAGCGACTTGTGCACCGGGTGCCGCATCACCGTCGACGGCAGCGTGTAGAAACTCACGAAGTCCGTGATGCTCCCGTTCTCCTGAGGAACAGACACGAGATAAGAGTCAGAGCGTGTGTGTGTGTGAGGTGTGCGTGCATTGGAAATGAAACTGGGTCAGTGCGTGTGTGACTGAGGCGTGCGCCTCGCAGTGTGACGGCAGCGCGGGAGGTGAGTGCGTGGGTGGGTGGGAGGTATGCGTGTGGCTCGCTGTGTCGTGGCAGCGCACAGGGTGTGTGCGTGGGTGGGTGGGAGGTATGCGTGCGCCTCGCTGTGTGATGGCAGCGCACAGGGTGTGTGCGTGGGTGGTGGGAGGTATGCGTGCGCCTCGTTGTCTGGTGGCAGCGCGGGTGGGTGGGAGGTATGCGTGCGCCTCGCTGTGTGATGGCAGCGCTCACCTCGACGACGAAGGAGTCGACGATGCCGGGCCGCGGAATGAACCAGTGTCGGAACTCCTCCTCGGAGAAGACGGGGGCCAGGTCGAACCTGTTCAAGTACTGCAAGTACACAGAGGTCAAACCTGTTAAAGTACTGCAAGTACAAAGAGGTCAAACCTATTCCAAGGAAGTACACAGCGGTCAAACTCTGACGTCAAATCTACGCAGTTTTGTAGAAGTCAAGCTTGGAAAGTGTTCATCAGTGGCAGTGCGCGAGGGCGAGAGCAGTCGAGAAGATGAACAAACCTCAGCGAATGGAAAGGACATCCAGTGTGTGTGTGTGTGTGTGTGTGTGTGTGAGTGAGTGAGTGCGTGTGTGTGTGTGTGTGTGCGTATGTGTGACTTAGAGGGTGAGTGAGTGCGTGAGTGCGTGAGTGAGTGAGAGAGAGAGAGAGAGAGAGAGAGAGAGAGAGAGCCTCTGAGAGAGAGAGAGAGAGAAGAGAGAGAGAGAGCTAGAGAGAGA
>JAAUXT010000589.1_pt1 | contig 21127 bp, 15 predicted proteins | sample 7278171 | NCBI WGS metagenome assembly JAAUXT01 (sample SAMN14350112, study PRJNA611818) | marine sediment metagenome | isolation source: surface marine sediment (1.8m) | place: French Polynesia: Moorea | collected 2018-08 | reverse complement strand
TGCAGTGCCGTCCTCGCAGGGTTGGACAACAAACCTGCAGTGCCGTCCTCGCAGGGTTGGACAACAAACCTGCAGTGCCGTCCTCGCAGGGTTGGACAACAAACCTGCAGCGCCGTCCTCGCAGGGTTGGACAACAAACCTGCAGCGCCGTCCTCGCAGCTGAAAGCCAAGTGTGTGGCGGAGCCGTCCTCGCAGCTCAAGACAACGCGTGAGCAGCGCCGTCCTCGCAGGCTGCAGGCGTCGTTGCAAAGATCAGGTCAGTGAGTTGTTCTTGTCCACAGTTTTGCACGTTGAATGTAATATACATCAGAGGATCTGAGCTGAAACCGCTCCTCTGTTAGATCTACTGCATAAAGGATCTCAGTGCCACTCCAGCACAAAACTAAACCCACTGGTCAGTGATGGTGAGCGGATTGAAGGTTGGGGTGAGCTTGGGCCAATGAATGGTGAGGTGCGGCAGCAATGATGTCAGACTCTCTACAAACATTGGACATTGAGGCAGGAGGAGGTCAACGGGGCCTGGATGACCTTGCAGATCTGATCAATGCATTTGTGGGTGTGCCCAGCTCCAACCGTGGGATCTACCCCCGGTGACAACATCTGTACCGCTGCATGGACGGCGCTGCCGCCTCTACGCAAGAAAGACGTCACTATCCACACATCTGACGACCCTGTGAATTAGGGGCCGTTTCCTGACGCTATTGATTTCGTTTCTATCAAACTGGTGCAGCTCAGTCTGACGGGTCGCGGTGCAGAGGAACAATCTCTGGCTGATCCATCGGGAGGGGGGGGCTGGGGACCAGGGGTCTCTGGCCCACAGAACCATTTTTGGTGATTTGCGCCGGGTACCGGGCAAGCGCAAAACTTATACAATAGCCATCCTTGACCAAAATTTGTGCACAGCAGTTTTTCCATGAAAATGGTACTCAATTGTGTTCATATTTGGTCTGTAGATTTGTTTTTGGTCAAGGACAAGGTGCCAGGAAGGAATTTGATCAAATCTTTCCTCTAAGAATGTTCTAATTTGTGTTCCATTTTCCACTTGTCTGGTGATGTTGACCTTTGTGCTTGCCTGAATGACCCCAAGTTTTTTGATCAGATTTTGCTGTGTACTCGTCCCTTTCACCCAAATTCTGGAACGGGCAACAGGTTCAGTTTCTTCTTGCGACATCCAGTCCCGCAATTTTCAAACCCTTGCAAGTGTGGTTTCAGGACAAATGGTTTGAACCTCATGTGACGGATAATGCCGAGTTTGAATTGATGGGGAAGAGGTTCCTGCAGGGTCATGTGTGGTGAACAAACCTGTTGGTGTGAATGGCATCAGTGGTGCCTCCATGGTTTGATGGAGGGACTGTCCAACTGTACCCAGAGTCCAATCTGACCAGGAGTGTATTCCATTGGACCGCAAATTTCGGGTCAAGTTTGCACCCACCCCAAACAGACTGAACCATCAAAAGTGAGCCTCCACTGTATGAGGTAGAAATTTTGTGTTGGGGCAGTCAGTTCTGTTTGATTGGCTGCACACCAACCGCAAATTTGCGGTGAGTTTTGGGTCAATCGAATACGCCCCAATGCAGACCAACCAGGATACAGCACAAGTGACGGTTCCATGCATCTCAACCAAAGCATAACCTGCAGCACCATCCGATAAAACCTCAGTCGCAGCCAGGTCCACACCCAGACGTAGCTAGCTCGATTCGAATGCCCAACAGGTGAAGCAGAATGAGAACAGAGGTGGAATACCCCTCAATTAACTGTTGATCTCTCCCCCTGCATCTGTTCGCACTGAAATCCATCCCTGTAAAACATGCGAGGTTTGTACAGCTGTCAGAAATAATTTGAAGAAAGTCACGACCCAGTCTGATGCATCATTGTGCTGTGTGACATGCACCGTCTCAAATTCCTGTGGTTCCACATTCAATTCTCAATAGACAACCCGTAACGCACAGGGGCCAAGATGCTGCACAGCTGCGATATTTCCCTTGTCTCAGGACTTCACTGAACTCTCAGGGATCAGTCCAGTGATGAAGTTTTTGAAACAAACGACTGGTGATGTCTACCACCAGGAACTTCAATACAAAGCGACTGGAAGATCTCAAGCTGCTGTATGTATGGCTCTGAAAGGATCTCCATGGTCTGTTTGTGGCCTGGCATCCATTCTTGAGCCAAGGATCTGTCCTCGACCGAGTGACCCCCAGGACCCCCTGAGGACCCCCTTGGTCCCCCTCACTTGCTTTCACTTGAGTGCCCCCTGGATCCCCTTCCCATGGATCCCACTCACTGTCCCTCTGAGTCCCCCTCACTACCTCCTCTTGAGTGCCCGCCCCCCCAGATCCCCTCCCTGGTGCCCGCTTGGTGCCCCCTGGGTCCCCCTCTGGTCCCCGCTGAGTGGGCGCGTCCCTTCCCTTGGGAGGACGTGAGGACGCTCAACCTGCATTATCGCCCGGACACGTCCTGACGCTCAACCTGCATTATCGCCCGGACACGTCCTGAATAATTGATGGCATCTTCCCAGCAGCGCTGTTCTCCAATCCACACAATACGACATTGGAAGGAAAATTTTCTTCTGCACTTGATTCCGTCTCACACAATTGGTTGTCGAATTGGCACAACCAGGTGATTTGTTTGGCTTGTCCTGAGTTGAGGTTATGGGGCTGAGGGTGGCCCAATGACCAACCCAAGAGAGTTGAGAATGGCAAACAACATAAATACAATGCCTGCAACTCTCATGTAGTGGGGAGAAGGTCTCTGTCACCCTGATCAGCAGTATTCCTTGGAGCAACACCTGCAGGATTTCGTGTCCAGGTGAGAGCTCCAGCAGGTGTACGGGCCAGCTGGCTGTGACAGCTGCCTCTCTCAATATTCAACCCTGCTTTGTCAACTTTGTGCAGATTTCAAAGCAAAGATTGTTCCCTCTGCTGAGCACTGGTGGTGTTTTTTACATAAATTTTAATCACAGGATTGAACTGTGGGTAGTGACAGAAAAGATGCAGTTGTTAAAAAATCAAATCAAATCTGATTCATGATGTGGGTTTTTAGACACACACACACACACACACACACAAAGATATTATACATATATGATGTGGATATACACACATTTTTTTCTTGTCTATTTTTAGTTTTGTTCTCTTTATGTGTATGTGTGGATATCCACATGATCCTATGCACCTGGTTCTGAATCAATGTTGGATCAGCTGGCTTCATGCTGCAGCAGTGTATTGAAAGGAAACTTCATGAGATCAAAACTGTTTCATGTTCAGGTCAGTTCATATTTTGTTGGGTTTTAATTGGTGTTGGTGGTGGAAGTTGCACCTGATGTATGTGGGGACAAAGGGAACATAGCCACAACTAAACATATGAACAAGAGATCATGGATCTGCAGAACTGTTTCATTCACTCCCTGGTGGGTACTGGGCTGCAGCAACCAATGGCAGGGACATTTGGTACTTGCACGCATAACCTCTGAGATTTTTGGGACTCTGAGTGCTCATTTGTTTGCTTCTTACATTATTTGATCAGATTTGCACTAGATAATGAAGTGTGCTGTGCCTGTTCAACATTTTTTGTCTGTGTACAAATGTGTTTCTTGCATGGTCGGTTGTGACTTCCAATTGCAGTGAGTAGTGTATGATGTGCCTGACTGTGTTTGTGTCCACCCTGGATGTTGGTATTCAGCAAGATGTGCAGGCCTTTGTCAAGATGACAAGCTGTGGAATGATCATGTTCATGAAGCCTGGATTTCAAAATGTCCAGATGTCAAAAGGAATTTGGAAGATTTTGGCCGAGGGCAAAGTGGCGCCACTTCACCCCTGGCTTGGAGATCAGGCGAAGTGGGCCAAGTCAGTCATCTGGGCTTCCAAGGCCCGCCGGGGTGTGGAAATTGAACACTGCCAATGTAAATCTGCCATCTTCAGCATGTTCAAGATGTTCACCAAATGTACGAGAAGGTTTGGATATTCAAGACACAAATATCAGTGGGTGTGAGTGGCAAAGAGCAGTGAATCACCTCGCCATTGGTCACAAAAGTTGCATACTTCCATGATAATTGAGGGGGACAAATGGATCAGGGTCAACACCTTTGAGCACCCTGTAAATTTGAAGCCATGTCCAAACACTGTTGATTTTGCCCATGTCAAACTCTTGTAATTCAGTCTGACTGAAAGATGCATGGGGAGGGGATCATGGGGACCAGGTGCCCTTGACCTCCAAACAATTTCTAGGAATCAGATTTTGCTCCTTGGGCAAAGTAATCTCATTGTTCAATGAGGGGCAGGACCCCTGAGTGCAATACCCATCTGTGGCCCAACCAGCGGAGCCTTTAGTCACTGGAGAGAATCAGACACAGCACCTGTTCCTCCACAACTTTCATCAAGTTGCGTAATGCAAGGACGGTAGACGTGGTATATGACTGAGCAGTAAGTAGTGGGAGTCTGTTCTGCCGAAAACAACAAGACATATCCCATAGCGTTGACTGTGATATATAGCAGGATCAACTTGTACTTGGAAGTTGCATTGTTGGGTATGTTTTACAAGTGCAATTGATTAGCGTTGAGCATCCGTGTGTCGAATGTGTATGACAGAAAAAGACTATTCAGTGTAAGAATAGCTCAGTTAATGAATATGCATCAAACGGTAGTGAAGTGCAAATGCCCGGATTGAAGGAAGCGGCAGCAAGTGCGTAGTGAGTACTCAAGGCGCAGAGTGCGATCTCCTCTGGTGGACCTAACAGCATGGCACAAAAACGTCTGCGTTGGTTATCGGACCGCCGCACCAAGACTGGGTTGACTGTCACAGACGTGTGACAGCCGGACATTTCGAGATAGGACATTTCGTACGCGAATTGCGACGTATTTAATTGCCGGTTTCACACTGAAAAGGACAGAACAGTAAGTTTCCTCTGACAGATTGTGTAGATCTGTCGGAAATTTCAAAACCAATTTGAGCTTGTTGATGTCAATGGAGCATCGGAATGAAGAACACGACAGGGTTGGTATATTCTTGGGGTGCCTGGCCTACTGAAGTGGAAACGGGGCTTTTACTCTGACCCAATTTTGTCACTGCAGTCATTTTGAACATCACAGAACTTGGACAGAACATCTAAATCATAATGAAACTACTGAGATTTGACCCTGGAGGTGGTGTAAGGTGCCAAGTCATCAGAGGTGGATGCAACACTGGTTGTGAATTACCCAACTCACCACAGAGTTCACCTAAGATGCACAACGTGCACATAGCATGACATGTTCTGGGCTGGAGTTCATTGTCCTTCTGGTGATCACGCTTCTATTGTCAATTGGAGGCTTCTGATTACACAAGAATTACCATGAGAGTAACTCATTGGAGATGTTGCAAAAGATACTTGAGGCTCAAGCAATTGCTTCAGAAATACAGAAGCATTTTCAGTATGACCAGAAGGTTGAAAGTGAAACAAGAGTCAAAGGATTTTTGGTGACTCACATGTTTATGTCAATGATATCAGTTCTGTTCCAGACAAGAAAACATTCATTAAAACAAGCACAAGATGACAAAATGTTTTGAAATTCCTTGGTTCCTTGTTATCATGTTCCACGACATGATACCTTTCTTTGCTCCCAAGGAATCTGTGGAATCTGTATGACTGTGGTGGCAATAAACAAAGCAAATGTATAAACTTTCAATAGACTCTAAATCTAAAGATACCTCAGGTGGTATTATTGTGCTCAGAAGTGTTTCAAAACAATACTTGTTGTTTGATATTCTACGTTATGGTAGAGTATCATGCTTTTGTGAACTTCAAATAAGAGTTAGTTTTGGCCAGATCCAGCTAGTTGGCCCTTCCCTCCTTTCTCAATCCATCACTGCCTGTTTCCTTGTGTTTTCTGATTTTTCAAACAAAACAATGTTGTTTTCAGCATAAACTTTTTTCTCAAACCAGTTGATTTTGTTCATTTGCATCACACTTTGTCAGTTGCTTGAGCTGCAGCTTGATTTCAGACAAGTTAAAGATCACAGGATTGAGAACAGCATTTAGAGGAAGAACAACAAGTGTCACCCAGGACAGCAGCTGAACAGGGAATTTGGCCACAGATACTGAAACCAAGAAAAACACTGAGGATGGAATCCAGCAAAGAGCATTAGTGGCTCCTGCTAGAATTACACAGACAGTTATTGACTTTTGTCTCTTCATTTGAGCAACTTTGTCTAACACTGGTGTTGTTTTCCTTTCTGAAGTAACTGTCTTGAAGTACAAGAAAATTATTACCCAAAAGAAAATATTCAAATATACTGGAACCAAAATACTTATTAATTTTTGAGACAGGGATTTGTCAGTTCTTCCCAATAAAACGCACAGTGTAGAAGAAAGGCCAGAAATGCCTTCGACATACTTCCTCAGATAAACTCCAACAGAAAGAGCAGTCGCAAGTATAAATGGTATGAGCACAACAGCAATGATATTGACTTTTTTGCCAAATGGTTTCTCAAATGGGTCTGTCACAACTCTGTATCTTGCAATACTGATCATCAGTAGAAACAATGCTTCAAGAACTACAGACAACAAAGACACCACTGCCAGACTTACGCAAATTACACCTTTTCTCCATCTTTTATCTGATTCAACATACCTTTCACCCTGAGCAGCATCCAGAATACTGACTGTCAGTAAATACAGCCCAAATGTCACATCACAAAAATTGATCAGTAAGACATACTGGTCATACAGTTTCAAGTTCTTCTTTTGATACCACAGTACAACAATCCTTATTGCAGACAAGGAATTCAAAAACACCACCATAAAACTCAGTATCCAGGATATTACCTTCAGACCCATGTTTGATAGTAAAGCTGTGCATGAAGATGGCCACAATGGCTTGGCAGTGCAAATGGAATCAGGGTTTGAGTTCATACAACAAATTTGAAAATCATCAGTCAAAATTACCTTGAATTTAACTTTGGAAAATAATTCATGGTCAATGAAATCTAAATCAGTGAGAGTTATGTTCAGAAGTATCAGAAAGACATTACAAGAAGCTGTGAATTTTCCCAAAGACATTAACTTGTTGCAACTGAGGTCCAAAATCTGAAGCATGCAAAGTGTTTCAAAAGTAGAGTCTTCAAGGCTTGCAATTTCATTGTGTTGAGCTTTCAATGTTCTGAGGTCAGAAAAGCACACAAATGATTTCCCCTGCAATGAAGTAATTTGGTTGAAACTTAGGTCCAATGATTTTAGTGTGACATGGACATCTGGTACTTTTTGACAATAAAATAAAGCTTTGAGATTGTTGCTTTTCAATGACAAAATGGCTGCATGGGGAAGGTTGTATTTGAAGACAACTGGAAACTGACTTCTCTTGAAGCTTAAAAAGACAAAATTGTGAAAATGCACTGGAAAACTCAGCATGTGTGACAAGTCTTGTTCTGTGCAAATGATGCCATAATTTAAGCAGCTACATGACTTTTGACACCTTATTTAATCACATATTTTCTCATCATCAGCCAAAGGACAGTCAAACACTCCATTGCAGACATCATTCAATTGAATACAAGATGATGAAATTTTGCATCGGAACATGTTCAGACATGTCATGTGCTGGCAATTATCTTCATCTTCTCCATGCCAACAGTCCCATTTTCCATCACAAACAAATCGGTAGGGAATGCAATAACTTTTCTCACATTTGAATGTTGATCTACACTCTGCAGTCAGACAGGATTGCAAGTGTTTTCCATTTCTGCAATACATCAGAGTGTTGGCATTTTTTGTGAGATTATACAAACATTTCTCATCTTCAGTATAGCATTTGTTGTAGCTAGGATCACATCTGTGTGACCCTGTGAAACATTTTGAAAATAATTCACTCGAAAACTTATCTTCATCATCTCCAAATGGACAGTCAGAAACCATGTCACTGAGTAATGTATGTGGAACTTTCAATGTTGAATTACTGCACAAGTAGTCATTTGGAGACCTGTGAGCATTTGCCACTGAATCAGGACCTTCAAATGACAACAATAGGCTGGTGAAACTTTTACATTCACCCAACAAGTTTTGCACATGAAGTTCTGAGCAAGTGCACAAAAGCTCAGCAGAGCAATTTTTGGAACACATTTTGTTGGTGATCTTTTTACCATCAACAAAACAAAAGCAGTCCAGTTCATCAGAACCATCGAAGCAATCACTTTCACCATCACAGACTGATATGGTTGAAATACATTGGCCATCATTACACTTGAAGATGTTGTATGGTTGAAAGACAAATGTTTGTTTGCTTTGGGAGAAATTTGTATCATGTGTTTTGCTGGTATTCATACAAACAAATGCATTCAGGAATTTGAGTCTGCATGTGATTGGTGTGAAAACAAATTTGACAGGATTTGTGAATGACAACATGAAGCAATGTTCAGAAGTTGCTGCAAGGTTACTGCCAGCCTCAGCAGCCTTTTGTTTGTGTCCGGGCAAAAACACTATTCTTCTTCTCCAAGGAGAAAACAATGTCAGTTGGTGTTTGATGTGTTGTGATGATCTGCCCCTATCCCACGGATGATAAATGACAGGGTGGTTTTCTGTCCATGAAATTTTCGTTTCCTGAAAAAAAAAATTCTTGACCATCAAATAGGGGTTTTCACGTTGGTGACGCGCGGTTGGGCGGCGTCAGAATTTTTGACGCGCATCAAAATTCAACATGACGCCCAATGGAGCGTTTTGATGCGGGCGTCAATTTTTTGACGCGTGCGTCACCAACGTGAAAACCCTTATTGTAACAAATTATCAAATTTATGTCATGTTTATGTGGGGGATTCTTGTTCTTGCAAAGTCTTTCAGTATGAGGTCTGTTTCACTGAACTCTTCTTTGGTCATCCTTTTTGTGGACAGTGAACCTGTTTTGGTGCAGGGTTTTATTTTCACCCCTCTGTGGAGGGATTGATCTCTGTTACCAAGCATCACAGTCAAGCTGTGCAACAAGTGATGCATTGGCAGTTTTGCCCTTTAGATGCACAAAATGTTGTGTTTTGCATTCCTCTATTTGTGCCTTTCTTGAGCAACTGGAAATGTTGGTGTGTTCACCAACTTGCACATTCCATTCTTTACCTTTACCCTGTTGGTGGCATTGTTGCCTTCATCTTACAAGAACAGGCACCAGATTGACAGAATGGTTGAATTCCAGGGAAACAGACCTGATCCTGGAATTGCACATTCTCAAAAAGAGAACCTGATTGATGTTGAAAGCTGTCCAGCTGTTGCAAATGGCTTTTGCTTACCTTGCGAATGAGTCCAACAAACACAGCAAAAATTGGTTTTGTGTATTCAACAGTGATGAAAGCAATTGTTTCTTTTGTCGAAAAATCATCTTGTAGCTGTAACAGCACCATTCCCAACTGCTGACACTTCTTCGCTGCCATTGCCCAAGAGTAGAATCCGTCAGAAAACTCCAACAATCTCATTCTTTTTTTCAGTTTCAAAATCCTTTGTGAAATATTTAAATTATCGCCTATTTCTTGAGGGTAAGGATTCCAGGAAAATGTAATAGTCATATTTGTGGATTGAGAAAACAAAAACTCTTCTGGGAAAAAAGTTATACTCGTATTCTCTGCATTTTTCATTCCAATTTCAAAAATTTGCTTTTCGCTGCACCATGTTGCTTTGAGTGTCACCATTTTCCTCAACCTATATCCTTGTTTATCGAAGCGTGGAGCAGGCTGACTCAGGGCATTCAGCAGCTGCATGATAACATCATTTCCTGTCTTCTCTGCATGACAAAAACCATACTTGGAAGACTTGGATGAAGAAGTATTTTGGCAGACAAATGCCACTTTTTGACAAATGAACAGTACAGGGATTGAGTGTCTGAAACAAGGATTTATCAAAAAAATCCAAACATTTTGTTCCAGGAGTCTGATTTGCTTGCGATGAAAAAATATATTCATCTGAGAAACAAGCAGCCCAATGCCCTTTTCAAATAAATACATTCACCCCTTCTTTTGTTGTGACCCTCCTGAACTAGGAATGACTTCAAAGGAGTGACAACATAGGAGTGCTAAAATACTGAGCTCACGAGGCTTACCTGGATCAGGGGAGATATCTATTCTGGGATTTTTTGTTGTATTCATGATAATTTGGCCATATTCTTGCCTTGTTTCGGGTAAACCTTCCAAGATGAGTCTCATGTTCCACAAAACAGAATCATCACTTTGGAAAGGGGGTAAAATACTCACATGTCTTGCCTGAACCTTCTCTGTTCTGGCAGATATGTTATGACAGATTTTGTGTACAAGCTGTGAATCTAACCAGGACCAATTTACAATTTTTTCTGGTGATTCAGAACAATCAATATTGTACAAAGTTTTACTCAGCAAAAAATGCTTGTGTCCAAACCAATTGCCAGTGAAATTGAATGGGTAGTACTGGCCTTCTTGCTGTGAAATTGTTTCAGTGTTCATGTGAACAGAGCTTGATGAGAGGTGATAGGAAACATACAGTTGGGAGTTCCTGGAAGAATTTCTGTAACAGTGGTCACATCTACCATTGACTACTGTAGGTGAAATGTGGAATATTCCTCTGGGATACACCAGTTCAAGATAATCTTTCCTGGGCAGGAAGATGTTTGCAGTTTCCAGTAATTTGATTTGCTGTAAATTTGTGCTGGTCACGTGTACATCATCTTTGTGAAATAAGAGATGATGAATCTCGTTGTCAACCAAACCACCCAACCAGATGTTCACCTCACTCAGGCCTTGACTGAAACTTTGATATGTGGCACAAGTTTTTGATTCTATGGACCATAAAACAGGGAACATGAAACTTCCTGCAATGGAACACATCTCAGTTTGGAGTTTATAGTGATTTTGATGTTGGTCGAAAACAGATGGCATGCTTTGCACCCAACTTTTTTCAAACCAAGTTATTGCACAAACCGAAAAGGGGAGACAGGGAGCTCTGGCAAACACAACTTTGCACTTCACAAAATGTGGAGCTACTTTGCGCTTCAGGGGAACCCCAAGACTTTGCAATACACCTGTTGCGGACTCACCAAATGGCCAGAGAAACGCGACCAGACACCCGTGCATACAGCTAACTTTACACGAGGGGAAGACAATACTTCTCAGAAGAATGGCCCTTGGCCTTCACATTTTGCCGCAGTGACAAAGCCTGGCCTTCCATACCGACTCTTCGTCTGTCAGACCACACTGTCTCCGCTTCAATTGGCACACCACTTCAAGCAGCCTCACACAAAGAAAAAGAACAAACCTTCTTGGGGGATATGAGCAGGATCACCACTCCTCAAAGGAACAGGTTCAATATCGAAAAAGGGGCCAAAATAGCCAATGCATGGAGTTAAACTTAATGTCACTTTTACCATTACATCACTGTAGTATTTGTATGAATACACCACAAAGATTATGCTGTCTTTTGAATTGCTCACAATACTGGGTATGATCTTGTAATTTTCACTTGTTGCAAAACTCGAGGACAGGTTTTTACATAAATATTGAGCTCTTGGTTGGTTTGTGAACTCATCTGTGATATAAAAAGCAACACCTCCCATGGAGCAATCTTCCATACTTTTCCTATCTGTGTTGTGATTAAAATTGTAGCCAGAATATGTAAGTGTTGAAATTGACACATTCAGATAACCTGCTTCTGGTGTTATGTTGTACACACAGTGGATGTTTCTGTCTGTTGCTCTTCTCCACTGCTTGCTCTCTGAATGCTTCTGTGCCTTTGGTGTGGGGCAGGGAGGCAGCACAACAGTTTGGGCATGAGACACAACAAGCTCTATCAACTCACTTTTTTTGCCAACAAATGATATTCCAAATGATGTGTTCGGATTCTCAGGCCAGGTGAGAGCATAAATGACAACAAAAGCTTGGAATGTTGACAGATGCACCAGAGAGTGGTTTTGTTTGATTTGGTCACTAAATATGCCAGGCCCATCATGAATATGTACAACAGTGTCTCTCTGATGTTTGAGTGTCACTGCCAATCTCAGGTACAATGGTACCTTGATAGTGAACATACCTACTTCCAAAGCCTCTTTCCACACAAAAAACAAAACAAATGAGTATTTTGATGAAACTATGGGCACAGCTTTTACTGTGTTGCTGTCTGTCATTTGAAAGAGGAATTTTTGAGAATCAAGATTGAAATTTTTCTTGACTGTCAGCACCACAATGTTGGCTTTTGGAATGACTGTGGTTTTTGGTCTTTGCCCATTCAGTTTGAAAAGTGAATATCTCCCATGTAAACTGAACAATACTTGTTCATCCTGTGTCATATGCAACTCAGTGAAAGTTATATTTATCTGAAGTGAGGAATCAACCCTGAAAAAAAATGCGAAATGTATTGTTGGTTCCTGATACCGCCTCCAACCAACAAATACAGGAAATTTTGCAAAACCAGTGCATTTTCCCAGATGCAAGACTCTGGAACCAGTGGCCAAGGTTTCATGGACACAAGACCTTGAATTGCAGGTCTGAATATTTTGTTCTTCAGGACAACCTTCAAGTTGACTTTTCTTTCTAAAATTTGCTGCAAAATTTTGAGTACATTTGAACATTTTCACCAATATACTGGTTAAGATACTCTTACATGAACAAGAAGAGACAGAGTTTGCTAGAAATGTTTGTGTGTATGCCAGCCACGGTTTTTCACTCGGCACAAGTTCCACAGCTGTTCCATGCTGGTTATTTGGCTTCTTCTCAAAAAAATCAATGCTGTCAGGAAATGATCTGGGTGTGATTAAGAAACATTTAATGACTGGAAACAAATTCAAATGCAGTAACAGATTCTGAGCCAAAAATAACAACATTACAGTCATAAGGTGTGACTGAGAAAATGCATCAAATTTTGGAAAACAGCAAACGCTCTTCAAATGCAGGTCGTCCAGCATTCCCAAGTGTACGCTATGCTACAAGCACCATCCAGGATGCATTCAGATGTGACCATTTGTACTCCAATTTTGGCTATAAAACCTGGTGTACTTTGCTGCTGGATGTGCTTAAACACACCTTGAAGTTTTGTTTGTCTGTGGAAAAGTATACACCATTGTTTGTTTGATGCATTGAATGTCAGCAAAAGGTTTCCATCTGAAAAGTTGTTGGACTGCATTTCAAGCCTCTTTTGTGTGTTCTGCTGGAGCATTTGAAATGTAAACAAAAGCTCATCAGGAATAGCCAAACCTTTCACAATGTCCAATGTGCTGTTTGTATTCAAACACATCGTTCACAATACGCGAGTATTCTGTTTCTGTCTGCATGAGAGTTTTGTTCGGAAGTGTTGTTGACACTCGTACACGAACAGATCACTAAGAGACAATAAGGGTTTTCACGTTGGTGACGCGCGCGTCAAAAAATTGACACCCGAATCAAAAATATGTGATCGGTCTGGACTGATAATTTGACACTCTCCATTGGGCATCATGTTGAATTTTGATGCACATGTCAAAAATTCTGATGCGGCCCAACGGGGCCTCACCAACGTGAAAACCCCTAGTGGGTCTGTGTGTGTTTCATTTGTTTTTGTGCATCTGTGTGCAAATTTCAGTGTTTCCCCATGCACCATGGATTCTCACTGGTCTTGGTGAGGTGCGGTTATGGATTCTGGTTCTTTATTTTGGTGTCAAATAGCCAGAAAGTTAAGCGCAAAGAACAAGTGGGCTTTCAACAGTGCCAGCTCACCATGTCAAAAACTCATGCAGTGCGTTTTTGTTTCCAGTGTGATGCAGCTCTGACTGCAGCTCTGCATGGAAAAGACTATCTCACTGCAGCAAATCTGTATTGAGGTGAGGGGACTGGACATGAGAGAGAAATAAATATGCACAAATGTCCACTCCGATTGCCTCCTATCCACACCACCATCTGGCCGTCTGTCAGAAGCATAGTTCTTGTTGGAGCTGTTGCAGCTGTATCACAGAGGAGTGCGTCTTGCATTGGTGCTTGTTCCACATTGCAAAAGGTGCAGTTTCTTGGGGCATGAGGATAATGTCTTGTGCTGTGGCGAAGCTCCACAGGTGTTGCACTGTCAACCCTGGATCCGCCTCGCATGAAGTGTTCGCACGCTGCATTGCCCACAGCAGATGCGTGGGTTGATGTGTGCTGCGTCTCCCTGTTGCCAATTTGGCGCCTTCTGTGTGAACCCGGCCCATGGGAAATGATTCATGTTCAAGACCCCAGCCTCACCATACCTGGAACACAATGCCTTTGGCACCATCCATGGGGCGTGTTGTTGTTGTTGTTGTTGTTGTTGTTGTTGTTGTTGTTGTTGTTGTTGTTGTTGTTGCCTCCAGGGCTGTTGGTCCATCCGGCCCAGTGCCCACCAGCACCGCAACTTGGGCTCACCTTGCTGAGACCACTTGTGTTCATCAGGTAATGGTCATGGCCTGGACATGGAACGGGGTGTGTAATGGGCAGAAACGTTTTGCCTTTGAACACAATTGCAATCAGATTTTCAATGGATGATTCAAATAAATTGATAGATCTTCCCACTTCAACCGATCATCGAACCTCTTTGTTGTGACGACAATTCTCGGGAACTTGCAGCGCAGGGTACCTCAGTGAAGAAATGGAACCATTTCCACCTCTCTCCACCAGAACTCTCCGAAGCTGTCTCAGTCAGGACAAATCAGATCAGTTTTCTCTGGATCTCTTTGGAGCTGAATGAAAGCATTGGTCACTTCTGCATCAAAGGAGCCTCATGTAGATGCAAGATCAACTGAATTTCTCTAAGCTGCGGTAGTTTCCTGTCTGGGACGAAGAGACCCAAATGAATCTGAAGGGCAAGATTACTTGGTTCCTGCAATCTGCAAATTTTTTCATGACAACGATTGAAGGTGATTCACTTTGGGGGAAAACGAATTTTATTTTGCACTTCAGCTGAAAAAAAGATGAAAAAAGCACACCCAAATGTAAATATGAAATTCTTGCACGATGACGTCATGCCACGTCTTGCTGACGTCTACCACATGATCCAGTCTGAAATACTTTCCAATTGAGCAACTTTGTGCCCTGTGTCTCCTCATGTGCAACAACATGACACCCTTGTGACACATGAAGCTACCCCCTTTTTAGTTTTGGCTTTGTATTTCTGTCAATCTTTCAATTTATCTCTCGTATGACATATCCGAAGCACATATCGACATTTTCAATGTGGAAACCGCTTGTGCATTTTGTATTTCTATTCCTGTCTGCTGGGACATGTACGATGACATCTCAAAACTGAAATGATCTGAAGATCTCTTCAAATTCCTGGGAACAATTGTTGTGGCAGACCAACATTCCTCCTTCTTCTTGGATTTGTGAAACTACATTTTTGTACAGGCAAAAATTACCTTCAAATTTTACCTCCTGTCCAGCTGTGACTATTTCACTGGTGTCAGTTTGAAAAATCATCCACATATGAGGTTCTTTTGTTTTTGGTACAATCAAACATAAAAAGCTGACTCTTCTCCTTTACTTTTTGACAAAACTTCCAAAATATATAAAATTAACCTTACTACTTTTATTACTTTGAAAGAAAATTTTAAATTGTGTGTGTCTGTGAAAGAATCTCTGGTACAGAAGAGAACAAAAGAAAGGTAGTTCATTTCATACAAGTGGCTTTATGGCAGCAGAATGTAACTTTCAAAGAGATTTATTGGGGACTTTTGGGGTGCACCTCATATTTTCTTTTGGTGTGTTGCTTGTTCCGATTATTGGGAGAAAACCAATGAGAAAAAGTGGAAAATGGTCCAGACACCTCAAAAGATGTGGCTTTGTGGTACATGAATTCAAGAACAAATACCACAAAGGCAGCAAAGAGACCTACCACCAGCAGGACGAAGGCTCCTGCAGTATTGTCAACAGTACCATGGTCTGACTGCAGGGAAGTTTCCTTCTGCTTGTGATTTTTGGATGGGAAATACAAGTTTTCCCACTTCATTATCAACCCAGACTCCACCATAGCCAGCAGTCTGAAAATTTTGGTACCACGAGTTGGCCTTGTTTGGTCATCCAAAGCAAAGGAAGGGACAAAATACCAACTCTGACCAAAATGTTCTTGTTTGTAGTTTATTGCAAGCTTACCTCTCATTAAAGGTCTTCTTGTAAATATTTGGAAAATCTTTACGAACTGCCATTGTTCTTGTCCGTACAAAAAAGCTATCTGGTGCAACAAGGAAATTGCAGCCATCAATATCCAAATTTTCTTCATGTGTCAGAATATGGTCTTTTGAAATCATAAATACAAATTTCTCATTGCAAACTCTCTGAAGTACATCACCAAGATGTTCTGGTCTGAACAGGTTAGATGGATTGTTATTTATCTGATTGGTCCAAATGGCCTTCAGCAGGGAACTTCTGGCATCCTGGAAAACATAAACCCAAAAGATTCATTGTTGATTGCAGACAACATCGACTCCAGCACAACAAACATAGCTACACAAAGAATCACACCTCCAAGAACTGTTTAAATTGTGATGGTGAAATGATTGTGTTGTCTTTATGGTGCTTTCTCACAATGGAAAAGTGATACTTTTATCAATAGAATCAAAATGCTAGCAGAGAAAGTCCAGAATTCTCAATGTGTACAGTGCTTCATTCCAGTTGTGCACCTTCAGAGCTTTCACACAACATCATCACCACTGTTACCAAACAACATACCAACCTTGAAGAAAGATACCAAACTGCTTTCTTTTATCACACCAGCCTGATACTCAGGATGAGCTGTCAGATCCTCCAGATTCCTGATGGGAAGATTCTGTTTGTAGACTGTGACAAAAGCTGTGTTACTTCCTGAATACAGGGCCACCATAGTTATTGCAAAAATCCAGAAGCAGCTCAGAAGGATCCTGGATGCATTTTGAATTGTCTGTTTTGGAATGCCTGGAAGATGCATCCAGCATTAGCAAACTCTGGAGCCCAAGAACTTTTTGGTGAAATGGGATTGAGATCATATGCTGAACACTGGTTCGAACAAAGCAGCTCAAAAACAGGCACACCTTGATTCAGCATCAATCCAAAGGTGTGAAGAAGTTGACACCCAAACACAAACTCTTTCAACCACTGGTTTGGTGAGAATTTATCAAAATTGCAAATGAAAGTCATCACTGCTGATGCCAGGAGAATGGTGAGTCCTATGCAAGACCAGGTTTCAAACTGAAACAAGAAACACCAAACATGTGAACACAAAAAGGTGTAAGTTAATTCTGAAAAAAATTGTTGTGATGTTTTGTGGAAGCAACAACCTGAAACAATTTTGCAAAATACAACAGTTGGTACTCATCAGAGTAATTGATCAGAAAAGAGGAGCTTCCCACTAAGAGGGGAGTGAAAAAATCCACCACTTGAAACCTCTCCTCAGTGATGTCCAACCAGGACATCCCTATGTCTGCTTCCTGAAATGAATCTAGTTCACCACAAAAGCAACTCCTGGAGAAAAGCCAACTTGTATCACATTGCCATCAACAACAGTTGCAACCAGAGACAAGCCTGGCCTTTGCAGCAACCATGCCAATGATTCCACTCCAGCTTCCATCAGCATGCTTCACACCAAATTCTTTATGAGAGGCCTCCACCAATGTGTACCTGAAAACCACAAGTTTTATGCACAACATTTTACACTGCTTTGTGCACACCCCAGTCCACACAAATTCCAACACAAACTAAATCTCACTCAAAGTTCAACAGTTTGGCCAGTTCATTAACAATCAGAGGAACAAAGCCTGAATATGTGAAATTTCCATCTGGAAGTTCTGTCCTGTGATGCTCAGGAAAGTACTGCAAGAAGAAGAAAAGAAGAAGAAGCAGTCACCAACAGGAACCAACATCTCATCATGAATCCAACTGATGTTCCATTCATTTTCTCAAAAGTGAAAAGTTAATGAGAAAGTCAACAACAAGAGTGGAATTATGGAAGATAGATCAGTGCTCCAGAATTGTTGCAATTCATTCATTCCAACCATTTGGAGTTTGAACTGGTTCTTACTGAGGCTGTTGACAGTATGAAATGCTTCTTCTTTCTAAAATATCAGAATCCATTCTTGAACACCAAAACTGAAACAAAAAGATCACATTTCTCTTTATGCCAAAACAGCTGCAAACAATATCTTTGGCCCAGTACACAGAAAACCCAACCATAATAAATTTGGTACCTGGCTCTTGGAATTGCAAATTCATGATTTCCTTGTTGCTCACACAAACCAATGAGATTGCATCTTTCTGAAATGACAACCAGAAGAGTATGTGTGAGAAATTCTCACAAGTTTACTCAAGAGAACTGTAGTTGTAGAGCAAAGTGCCTCATCATTTTACTTTTTTCCTGTTCTTATTGCCCAGAAATCTGAAATGTTTCACATAAAAACCACAAAAAGGAGGAATGATGGTGCAGGTAGTAAGGTGCCATAATGTACCACAGTTTCATTGTCAAAGAAGAGCTTCATACACTGAGGTTCATTTTCATCTGTTGCCATGAGTCTAACATCAAACTGAACTTTCAAACCACAAGACTGCAGAGCAGCTGCCAGAAAGTCCAACTCTGAAACATTGTGGAAAATGAAAGTTTCCTGAGAAAGGGTGTATTTAGAACTGTGTCAAAAATTGCTCCAAATGGCCATTCAGTCCAACAATTTTCTGACTTGCCTTTGGCAGAAGTAAGGTTGCTGGAGAAGACCAAGACACATGTGGCATAAACATCCAAAATATCACAGAGAGGCTTTGGTTCCCTGTCTATCTGTACAGGCCTTTTGTTACACAATATTTGTGAAGTGCCATGTACACAAAGCTGTGACAAGCCACAAATACAAAAATACTTCCACATTCTCTCAGTGCAAGTTGTGACAGTTTCTGATGGACACTTGTGGAAAATGTTCTCCTCTGTGTCTTTCTTTGCTCAACTGTCTTTTTTCTCTGCTATGCAATGTCAAACACTCACTTTTGAATGTTACCACACACTTCTGACCAGTACAGACAAAAGTCCTGAAATGTAATGAACAACAATTGCTGCTCTCTTTTGGGCAAAAGAGCAATTTTGCAAAGGAGGAACCTTATCGATTGCTCTTAATTTTACCTGGTGTATGAAAATGTTCATCCAGGTGTGTCTCCGTTTGGTGCAATTGGAGTGTCTCTGTGACCTGAGCATGGCGCTTCAAATTCCAACCACAGTTTCCTAGGTCTACCAATTCAAATGAGTTTCACGACAACACAGAAAATGACAACACATGAATGGCTGAGCACACTGCAAAACCACTTCACAAACATGATGTTGTTAGGCTCTGAAATGCTTCTGTTGGCCATCATGCACAAGTACTCTTGAGCCAATGATCTAGCTTCTGCTGAGTGTCCTGTCACCTGCTGCACCAGAAAGCTTCACCACAGTGTCATAAAGCTCTGGACTGATTTTGTACGTGTGACATGTGTTGTTTTTGGTCAATGGTGGATTGAAGGAAAAAGTAAGACCTTCCCACTTCAACCAATCATGCACCCTTTCTACCAAAAATCTCTACAAAGCATCAGTAACATTCCAAGTACAAGGCCTGAGTGAAGAATTTGAGCCATTCCCACCTCTCCCCACCAGAACATCTGTGCCTCTGTCAGTCATGACAAATAGGATATGTTTTTTTAAACCTCTCCTGAGACTAAATGAGACACTTGGCATTGTCCATATCTGCATCAAAGGAGCCTTGACCCTCAAACAGATGATGAGCAATTGAATTCAAGTGAGCTGAACTGGGGATGTTTCCTGTCTGGGATGAAGAGACAAAAATGAATCTAAGGGGCAGATGCATTGGGATGTAAACTCCTCAGGACCTGGGACAAGCATGATGCACTGATGAGAGGGAAACCCATTGTATTGTGGCCCCATCTGTGAATCCAACAAAAATTATTATGGTCCAAAATTGCTTGAACAAATTGGTGTCCCCTCAATGCTTGTGAACCAAATCACATGCTTCTGTGTTTAGATGTTGTCATCATGACAATGTTGAATCCATGGTGTGCTGATCCTGTCAGTCAACCAGAGAGGACACCAATGATCCTCTGGTTTGTTCTCTGTCTTCATGGAATCTCGTGAGACAAAAATGAGGTCATGGCCTCAGAATCAACAAGAACAGGCCTCAATACTGAAATTTACTGGTTGAAATGAACAGCATAAGGGATCAAAAACCAAGACATCCAACTTCTCAGTGTCAATAGAAAGGTTTCAGCAGGCAATATACAGTGAGGTGTTGATTGTCACAACATGACACAAAAATAACTCCAGCAAGCTCACATGATTTGCACCTAATGCCATTTTGTTTGAGGTCAACAGAAGCAGACAAGAGTGAAGTGGAGCAGTACTGAGGTTTTATTGCTGCATTCTGACAATAATCCACTCTGGTGCACTACCCTACTTCTAAAACAAATCAATAGACCAAATATAAACAAATCAGTGCTTTGTTTTCAAAGTGAAAGCGCTGTACACAGAAAAATGTTTGTGGCTGCCTGTAGTGCTTTGCACTCCACCGGTGGTGGCACAAATCACTACAAAATTGCATTCAGCTCTGTCTTGCTTCATGATTCATTCATGTGGTCATTTTCTGCTGAATACCTCTCGCATGAAGGTTTTGCAGGCGCAGTACACTTTGTCTGATTCCACTTGTTGGTACACAAAAATGGCGCCTGACGACATCCGCAGTGATTCCAACTAAAAAAACATTTTGACGCAAAAATAGCCGCATGCCCATGACACTCATGATCTCCAAGACAAATATCTTAAAGATTGCATTTTACATACCCACCAAGAATCAGTGACGAAAGTTAACACTAGCCGTGCCCAGGCACTCAGACGGCGATTGTAAGGGGACCGTCACTGACTCCTATCGGAGCAATTTTGACTGGGTATGACTTGGTGGCACCGGCTCCGTACAGAGCATCAGAGCTTTCCGTGCTTTGGTGTCACCAGCTCTGATGGGAGCTGAGCACATTTCGCGCAGTTTCCTCTGGGGCAGGGTTTATTTTTCAGCGGGAGAAGTTTTGCGCACAGTAGTTGAGAAACTTGCGCTCCTTATTTACGTGTCCACAACTGCAATTGAGGTGAACATCTCAAAAGGCGCGCCGATGTTGTTTGAGTAATTTTGGTAGCCTAATTCCGTTATTTGCCTGTCCACAACTGCAATTGAGGTGAACATCTCCAAGGGCG